>Ga0316604_10000419_pt1 | contig 53556 bp, 39 predicted proteins | sample OWC_soil_day20_C_FD_207650 | JGI IMG/M metagenome (GOLD analysis project Ga0316604, IMG submission 207650) | Wetland soil microbial communities from Old Woman Creek delta, Ohio, United States - OWC_soil_day20_CT | ecosystem: Environmental > Terrestrial > Soil > Wetlands | place: USA: Ohio...
CTTCTAGGCATACGAACTGGGATTTGACTCTGCGTTGCTCTACTTTTTTTCATGTACATACAAATATCGCTCCCACTTTACAATTTTATCATAAAGTGGGAGCGATTGCTTTTGTCTACAGTCTGAGCACTTTGCATAAAATGCAAAGTGCTTTTTTATTTAACTCATCAACAATTAATTATTTTTTAATGCAACGAAGATTAATGGGAAACTCCTGTGTTCTAGCCCCCTTCATCCTACGCTTACGATTCTGCTAGAAATATTATTCAAGTTTAAACCGCCCTACCGCATTATTTAGCTGCTCTGCTAATTGAGCCAAATGGTGACTCGCTGCAGCAATTTCCTCCATGGATGCCGATTGTTCTTCCGTTGCTGCCGAAATAGTTTGCGTTTGTTCTGCTACGTTCTGACTGACTGAATCAATTCTTTCCACAGCAGAAAGAATTTGATGACTAAGCGATATCTGTTGATTCATAGCATTGGCAGCTTGCTCCGCAATTGTTGCCGCCTCTTTTAAATGTTCATCAATATTCCGAAAAGCACCCCCAGCCTGATTGACAATACTTGTTCCTTGCTTTACTTCATGAGTTCCATTATTCATAGACTCGACGGCCTCATTCGTTTTACCCTGAATATCATGAATTAATACAGCGATTTGTTTCGATGCTTCTTGCGATTGTTCAGCAAGTTTACGTACTTCTTCAGCCACTACAGCAAATCCCTTGCCTTGTTCTCCGGCACGTGCTGCTTCAATAGCAGCATTTAAGGCTAGAAGATTAGTTTGGCCAGCAATACTGAAGATCGTTTCAACAATTTCACCGATTTCATTAGAATATTCTCCCAGTTCAGCAACTACCTTGGCTGAGTTATTTACTGTCTGACTAATACTGCTCATCTGATCAATAACCGTAGATACTGCTATATTGCCTTGCCCTGCAGCAGCCAACGCTTTATTCACAATCTCTACTGCATTTCGAGTCTTATTCGCATTTTCTTGCGACTCAGAACCGATCTTCTTAATCAGTTTCAAAGCTTTGGTTACTTCATTAACTTGTTCATCAACACTTTTCGCTGTATCTGTTATTGATGTTGCAACCTGGCTGGCAGCTTGCGCCGACTGTTCGGCACTTGCATTTAGCTCTTCCGAAGAAGAAGATACTTGTTCCGAAGAATTTATGATTTGTTTAACTAAAGACCTCAAGTTATCTACCATAACTTCAAAGGATCGTGCTAATCGCCCAAGTTCATCGTGCGATGTAACAGTAATTCTGGTTATACCGAGTTCTCCGCTAGCAATATTGCTCACGATTGTTTCCAACGCAACAAGAGGTTTTGTCAAGCGGGAAGCAATATAATAAATAACAATTATAACAATCAGCAGCACAATCAAAATTGTTATAATTGAAATCCAGGTAAATGCATCAAGTTTACCTGTCACTTCTTTTGCAGGTACTGTTACACAAACTGTCCAGTCTGTACCTTCAATTGAACAGGCAGCAATAAACTTATTTACACCCCCAAAGGTGCATCTCATTACATTTGATTCACCTTTAAGTAACTGAGCTATTGCATCTTTATTCTCATCTGTTGTGGAAGAATCATTAAAAATATTGACTTTATTGATTAACGATTTATCTGGATGAAACAGTGGCATTCCATCATTACGAAGAACAAAGGCATAACCAGTATTTCCGATTTTTTTTCCTCCAACAATTTTGTCGACTATGCTAATATTTATTACTCCAAACAAGACTCCATTAATTCTTTCACCTGATTTGACTGGTAATGCAATAACGATCACCGTATTACCTGTATTTCCAGACGTATCAGGCCCCAAAATCACCGTTTCGCCTTTGATAGCTTTCTGAAAAAACGGTGTTGCCGCTACATTTCCGACGCCTCCGGCAAAATCAACATAGTTTCCTTCCTTATCGGCCCATACAATTGCTTCATATTGCTCTTTTTTGTAATTTACCTCCGCTCCAAGATAAGATTGTATTGCATCATGATTTCCACTAGCAATAATTGGGGATCGAGCAATAGAATATAATTCGTTCTTACTGGCATTAATAGTCATTGCGATTTGTTTTGAAAGGTCGGAAACTGAAAAAATGAGTTCGGATTCGACATTCTCCCTAATTACCTTTTGTGCCTGCCAAAAGTTTAAGCCTGATAGAACGGAAAGAGCAATAACAAACATAATAACAGTAACAATAATAAGTTTTGTTTGAAGACTTTTCATAGACCAAATTATGTTGAAATATTTCTTCATTGAAACCCCTCCTCGATTATTCATTTTTACAAATAATCTGTCAATTGTTAATATTAATAATTTTTACTTTAAAATATTTACTTTATTGTAATAATTTTTCATTTATGATATTCTATTATATAGACTAATAATTTTTTCCTTAAAGGGGGAGTCGATTTGAATCCATATGAATATGCTATCCATTGTTTTGGTGGTAAATGGAAGCCTCTCATTCTTCGCGCTTTATATGTAGAAAAAACGGCTCGCTTCTGTACATTCCAAAAAGTCCACTCCATTAGCGAAAAGATGCTGAGTCAAGCGTTAAAAGAATTGGAAGCTGAGGGATTAATAATACGAAAAGTCTATCCCGAAGTTCCGATTCGGGTAGAATATCAATTGACTCCTGCTGGAGAATCTCTGATTCTTTTGATGAATGACATATACAGATGGAGCAGAAAACAAATGCTTGATAAAGGTATCCCCGTCGATTCTGAAGGAGAAAAATGGCACGGTTATACCTCCGCATATAACTAACCCTATTTATCTAAATCCGCAATAGCCAGCAAAAAAACTACAGTTTTCTCGCAAGCTTAAGCTTTTCTTTCAAAACCATATGTTAATCTTTGTAACAACCTTATCACATGAAATACATGGAGATAAGGTTGTTACTTATCTAATATCAGGCTCTTGTTCTTAACACATTACTTTATTACAGAGAATAATCTTTCAAACTACTTTGCTCTTCTTGATGGCAGTTCCCCCAGCTAACCAAATATCTCCTTCAATTGTTTCAATTCATCATGCAAGTTCCCCATCACGATTATATTTATCACAGACGCAAGATTTTACTATAGCCAGCTCTTCTGTCACCCCATCTCGGGAAGCTTTTTCAGGAAATACTCACAATCAGTATTCAATGGAACTTCTTTTCCAGAAGAAGACATAATCCATAGGAAGTGGCGAGTAAAATTAACACAGTCCTTCGACTTATTCCCAATACAGCCAACCTCTTCATAACTAAATATTAAACTAAAAATTTCTTAGCTTTCTCCTTTGAGCGTTATAAAGCCAAATAGCAAAAAACAAACACTATATATACTATATCAACCAAAATTACTATCGAACAATAAAATCAAGGGCCTAAGATAAGTACAAAGTTAACAATAATCAATTCGGAAAATTTCAACTTATCCAAGTTGATAGACTCTATCTCTACCAAACATTAGCAAATTACCATTAGGTAAGAATACACTACTCACAATAATCAGCATAATCTTTTCACCTTTCGCCATTATGGTAGCATGATTAGTTTGTGTTGTGAAGTACGCACTTTATTGTAGGGTTATTTCATTTATGATATGACATTTCTATTTAGTAATAACTTTTTTAATTGGGGAGATCAAAATAATGATTTCCCCGTTGTTAAAAGTAACACATAAACCCGCTCTCTTAGGTAAAGAAGGCTGTCCCACTTCATTTTACAATCCAAGTACTAAAAAAGTTTTATAAGTGAAGAATGTTAACCAATTCTTGGAAGAATTGGAACCAGGGGGACTAATAATATTCAAGGTAAAGTAGAATAAATTTTTATGAATCTGGAATAATAGAATATGACTTCCAAATAGAGGATTTACCAGAAATGTTTAACTTTATTTTTAGAATATACCGATATTTACGTTACATAGTCTTTGCACCCGAAACCAATCCATCCCCAGTTTCACCGGACAAATACACCAATAACACCTCTTCAGATTTCAAACAGGCCAAATTAGCCTTGGATACCTTAATCCTACTTGCTGCCCGTCTGCAGGCTTTGATACTGCTCGTGCAAGAGCTCCTGCAAAAGGGCCTTCTCAAGTGCGAAATCAACTTAATCAAATCGGAAATTGAAACTTTGGAACACCAACTTTCCCGTTTATCGCCTCTGGTCATCTCTTATGAACAAAATTCTACCGGCAAAATTGACTATGACCTTATCTCTGCAGACCTCTCAAAAAACTTGGAATTTCTCCGGGATAGTCTAAAAAGCAGTGATATCGTAATCCGTGAGTTTAATTTAGGGTGCGACAAACAAACCGGATGTGTCTTGCTGTATGTTGATGGCCTCACAGATAGGAATGCGATTAACAACACGGTTTTAAAACCCTTAATGTATGACAGCTGTCTTTTGACAAAAGAGAACTTAATTCAGCCCAACCGGATGGACAGCCTTCAAAAAAACTTATTATTAGCAAGCGACGTAACCAGAACCAGTCAATTCAGTGATCTATTGGATAATCTGATGCGAGGAGGAACCATATTATTAATTAACGGCGCGCCCGAAGCCCTAGTGATAAGCACCACAAAGTGGGAGTCACGAGGTGTCGAAAAGCCGGAATTAGAAAACGTTGTTCGTGGGCCGCGGGAAGGGTTCTCCGAAAGTCTCCGAATTAATACCTCCCTGCTTCGCCGTAAAATCAGCAACCCGAATTTACGTTTTGAAGAAGTGAAAATTGGCAAACAGACCAAAACCAACATTTGTATTGCATACCTGGCAAATGTCGCTGATCCCAAGCTAATCATCGAGATAAAAAAACGTCTCAGCAGAATTCATACGGATGCAATCCTTGATTCCGGATATATTGAAGCTTTTATCGAAGACGCCCCTTATTCTATCTTTGCAACCGTAGCCAACAGTGAAAAACCAGACGTGGTGGCAGCGAAATTATTGGAAGGCCGTGCTGCTTTACTCGTTGACGGCAGCCCTATCGTTTTGACGATGCCTATGCTATTTATTGAAAGCTTTCAAAGCCCGGAAGACTATTATGTTAGGCCTTATTACGCATCAACCCTAAGACTCATCCGGTTTCAGGCCTATTTGTCCAGCATCTTTTCTCCGGGAGTTTACGTAGCATTAATTAGTTTTCACCAGGTACTAATACCCACTCAATTATTAATTACTCTGGCAGCCGGACAGGAAAAAGTACCTTTTTCCGCAGCCTTAGAAGCATTTATGATGGGGATAGTCTTTGAAATATTAAGAGAAGCCGGTGTTCGCTTGCCGCGGCCGGTCGGCTCAGCGGTGAGCATCGTTGGCGCGCTCGTGCTCGGTCAAACAGCTGTTTCAGCAGGCCTAATCGGCCCTATTATGGTTATTGTTGTTGCAATAACCGCGATAACAAGCTTTGTCATTCCATCGCAAGCAGACTCCGGCATTATATTGCGGTTTATTTTTTTATTCTCTGCCGGATTAGCTGGCGGCTTCGGTATACTGATGGCCTTAATAGTTATTCTTCTGCACCTTACTTCCCTCCGTTCTTTTGGCGTTCCTTTTTTTTCTCCTGTAGCCCCTTTTTCCCTTTTAGGCTTGAAGGATGTTTTTGCTCGATTTCCTTTGTGGATCATGTCCATTCGGCCCCAAGTTTTGGAACAATACAACTCCGTTCGCCAAAATTCCGGGTTACGCCCTTCCAAGCCCAAATAAAGAGTACCTTTCCCTATAAAAGAGGCTTTTATGAAAAAACTACGCCCAATGCTTATTATAATAATTGCATTCGTTACTTTACTGACTTTACCAGGATGCTGGAGCGCCAAAGGCCTGAGTTCTTTAGCTATAGTAACAGGAATTGGAATCGATAAAGGGGCGTCCCTTGATCAACTGCTGCTAACAATTCAGATAGTTAAACCTTCGCAAGCACAGGTCCCGTCTTCTGAGGGCGGAAAATCCAGGGGGAAAGCCTTCTGGAACGCTACCTGTGCCGGCGAAACAATGATAGGCGCAATCCGGGAAGTTACGCATCTAATAGGCAAAGAGCCATTTTTAGCCCATAGCAACGTTATCATTTTCGGAAACGATTTTGCAACAACCGGGGTAAAAAAAACGCTGGATTTTTTTTTAAGAAACCCGGAAACGCAGCCTACCGCTTTAATCCTTGTAGCCAGCGGAAGAGCTGGTGATATATTAAATGTTGAATCCGAGGCAGAAATATTACCTGTCCAAAATATAATTAAAATAATTAAGGGAGCTGCCGCAATATCCCAATTCAAAGTGATAACAATCAATGATTTTACCAACAACTTAATGAGCAAAACAACAGCACCCATTGCTCCCTTAGTAACAATTACCCAAAACGGGAACAGACAAAATATTTATGTTTCCGGTTTGGCTGTCTTTAAAAAAGATAAACTGGTGGGCGCGCTCAATGATATGGAAACCCGTGGTCTATTATGGACTACAGGTGATGTCAAAAAAGGTCTTATCTTAATTACTAGTCCTGAAGACACAGGAAATGTAGCTTTTGAAATTTCAAAGAGTAAAAGTAAAGTCACACCGGAAATCAAAGATGGAAGAGTCATAATACATATCGAAGTGCGAACTGAGACCAACTTGGTAGAGCAAACATCAGCAGACAAAATATACTTTCCCGTTGTTGCTTTACTGGAAGAGCGTCAAGCAGAGGTCATCCGGCAAGAAATAATGGCAGCTTTTGATAAATCCGCGGAGCTCAGTGCAGATATTTTTGGATTCGGTGACATTGTATATAAAAACTTCCCGGCTCAGTGGCAATCTCTAGAGGATCATTGGGATGAAGTATACCCACGTATCGATTTGGTTCTGGATATCAAAGTCACGATGCGAGAAACCGGCCTTGTGACGCAACCGGTATCACCGGAAAAATGAGTAGGAATTGTGAATATGGTAAACGGGAAAATTTCTGAAACTCAATTTGTAATGATAATAACAGCCTTTCTTCAAGGATCGGTATTAGCGTTATCCTTTAACGCCACTACCAAACACGATACCTGGCTGGCAGTATTGGCAGGATTTATTCTATTTATTCCTGTTACTCTTTGCTATGCCTCTCTTGCTAAACGCTTTGCCGGACTGAACCTTATGCAAATGTCTGAAGCTATTCTGGGTCCCTATTGGGGAAAAGGTATTTCCTTAATGTATAGCTGGTTTTTTTTAATACTATTGGCCTTAAACGTGAGGGATCTTGGCAACTTTTACACCATTCAATTCATGCCTGAAACACCTTTGCCATTCTTTATCATCGTATTTGCTGCCGTCTGTGCATATGCTGTGTATATCGGTATCGAAGTATTGGCCCGGCTTGGCGTTTTTTTTGTAGCGATTCCTTTTATCATAATTCCGTTTACCAGTCTGCTCCTGTTTAAAGACATGAGTATATCTGCTTTTCTTCCTATTTTCAGCGCTCCCTTAAAGGAATTTATACATGGCACCCATATTATCACAGCTATTCCCTTGGGCGAAACCATTATGATGCTTATGTTCATACCTTCTTTGAACAGTACCGAGCGCATAACAAAAAATGCCCTGTTAGGACTATTCTTTGGCACCATATGCCTTTTAGCTGTTTCCGTGCGAAACACAGCAGTTCTCGGCTACACCGAGTATATTTGGTCTAGTCCCTCACTCCAGGCTGTTCGTCTTATTGATATCGGAAACGTATTAACAAGGCTGGATGTGTTAATCGGCATAGGGCATACATTTATGATGTTTTTTAAATGCAGTCTCTTATATTATTGCGTTGTATTATCGCTGGCCCAACTACTTCGTCTGAAAACCTATACCCCATTGATACTTCCAATTGGTCTTATTGCCATAACTTTATCCATGATAATGAACGCTTCAACCGTAGAACGCGAAGCAACAGGCGATGCCCATCTAATGCAAGCTTCCCTTTTTTCGTTAATATTTCCCCCGGTTTTGCTACTGATAGCAAAATTGCGCAACTTGCCGGATAAAAGAAATTACTCCGAAAAGAGCAATTAACATCCCTATCTATTAGGTGTATCAAGAGGTGCTAAGAATGGATATTTTTTTACTGCTGTTGATTTATACAGGTGTCGCGTTGTTTCAAGTTCCGGCGCTGATAAAGAAAAGTTATTGGCGGGAACTTATCGCCTTTTCTTCCCTTTTCACATTGGCATTTACCCTTAACCTTTTGCAGATCTTAGATGTCAATATTCCTAATCCGCTGAAAGGTATACAGTATATTGTAGAAGATGTACTTCACCTGAAGTACTGACTTAGGCTGCTAAATACTGTAATTGAGTAAATAAGGTCCAATAACTTCCAATATAAAATAGTTCGAGACAAAGATTCATAACTATTTTCGTGAATAAAACCTACTCGGCTCGCCCTTTACTAAAGATAGCCGTGCTCGCAAAGTTATGAAAAAGATATTCAGATGACTCTATATCAAAGCTCAGCACCCCCGTCTAAGGTTTTACTAAATTTAGATGCAAATCAAGTGATCATATTCTTTTTTTATACTCGTTAATTTGCTTGTTTTTAGTATATAATTTAATTTAGACATAAGTATTTTTATAGCCGTTATAATATGAATTTTTTTCAATAAGCTTGTTTATTCTGGAGGGTTTATGGAAATTTCTCATTTGCGTGAATTTATTGTTTTTTCCAAATATCTTAATTTAACAAAAGCAGCGGCCCACCTTTTTCTTTCTCAAACCGTTCTTATGCGCCATATCGCTGCATTGGAACAAGACCTAAACGTACAGCTCGTAAAACATATCAATAGAAAGTTGCTTTTAACTGATGCCGGTAAACTCTTACTTGACGAAGCTCATACTCTTTTAGAACGCCACACACACGTACTCCAAAAAATACACCAACACCGCAGCGGTGAAGTCGGCATTATAAGAATTGCATATTTAGAAGCTGCATCCAAGCACTTTCTTATTCCATTTCTTACACACTTTAATCACGTTTACCCCAACATTCAGATACACTTGTATTCTTACGAATATTTACCTTTATTAACAACAGCTTTGCAGCGTAACACTGTTGACGTCATCTTTACCCTTTCTCTCGCAATGCCTATTGCCGGATTCAACTGGAAACCTGTCTGCTGTGACTTTACTTCTGCTGTCGTACCATGTAATCACCCTTTGGCAAATGAGAGCACCATCGACACCTTAAATTTAGCTGACCAACCCTTTCTGCTACTATCAAGCAATAACAATCCTCAGGGATTTCAGCACAGCATACAATTATGTAAAGTTAGAGGCTTTATGCCCCATATTGCTCAACAGCTTCCTAACATAAAGTCTGTGCTCTTAATGATGGAACTTAATAAAGGAATTACCTTTTTACCTAACCATACCCGGATGTATGCAAATCCATCTGTACGGTATGTAGATCTTTATGGTATAGATTGTAGGTTTGACATAGGCCTGGCATGGAAAAAAGGTAACTCCAACCCCTCACTTAAGCCGCTTTTAAATGAATTTGAAAAAACTTACCAAACTTTTATCCATCCTTCTTACCACATCCATTAACACAACCCTATTGCCAATAGATTATTCAATCTTTTCCAGAGCTAACTGGCCTATCACATCTTTGATTCCCATTTAAGCATCAAGGATGCTTTATCAATTGAAAAAGCATATCAACAAGTTAAGTCGTGCAGAAAAATGTTCAAAAGAATTCCTTTTGCAAGAAAAAAAAATCCTTTCTAAGGAACACGGGTAGTATTATGTGTATAGCAGATAATTTGATGAAACTTTTTTATGTGAACATTTTCTCTAAGTACAGAACTATTTTCTCCTTTAACCATCAGACGAAGAGGGCGTCTAAAAAGTAAAAATACTTTTTTTCGACGCTCTCTTCATTTTACTAAGTAAGCAACCATTCGATTTGCGATCGCGAATAAGCTTTCTTTTTCCACGCAAAAATCTATATTATTGAGATATCGCCTTTAACTTACCTTTTGTTTCATAGAATCCAAAGTTCATTAATCTTGTCCAATAATAAAATAAAGGAATTTAATGCTTAACTATAAATAAGTTGGTAGATAATATCCATGTCCTTATCTAGCTTAATAATTGAAACAAAAGGTAAGTGTTCAGAAATGGAGGGCTCCTTTATTCTATTGCCTCACAAGGCACGCAAATCATCCCTTTTATTTATGTTCATTTAAATAGGAAGCTGCAGTTTCGCCAGCAATAAAACCGCTAGAAAAGGCCCAAGCCAAGTCGTTAATGATCTGCCTTTTTACGCCATTCATGTTGATAAATCGACCGGACGCAAAATCTCCAACTACATAAAACCCTTCTACCAACGAACCATCCTTAGTGTAAGCCTGCATATCCGCATTGACGAGAACACCGCCAAAGGCACCATCCGTAGCCATGCGGCAAATTGCTGCATAATAAGGAGCTTTTGTAAACGGTACCATTTCTTCAGGCCGTTTAAAAAAGTCGTTATCCCTCCCCTTTTCACACAGCATATTGTAGCGTTTGATAGTTTCGCTAAGTGCCGTGGCGTCCACATCAATTTGCTGCGCCAGTTCCTCCACGGTATCACCCTTAACTAGGATGTGACCAAACTGCAGCAAGGCCAGTTCCAGCTCCTCCTGCCAATTATCTGGATAAGCTACCACGCCAAAAAAGCCGTTATCCACCCGTTTTCCGGCTTTAAAGTTTTTGATAGCCGTCTCAAGAAGCGACTGATCGAAAAGAATAAATGACATTCCCTCTGGTTGTGCCTGCATAGTCACTGCTGTGTGGAAAATACCTTTACGCGTCGATGTCCGCTCATTGATCCACCGCTTCCCTTCTTTGTTTACATAAATAACAGATGGATCACTAGTAATAGAAGATATCGTCATATTAGGAATAGTAACTATAGGTCCCATGAGACGAAGGCAGAAGGTATTATAGTCCACAAATGCACCTGCTTTTTCTGCTAAGGCAATTCCATCTCCCGTATAATTGGGGTTCCGATGAGGGCTTTTTGCTGTATTAAATTGAGCAAACTCAGGCGTGCACTTTTTTAGAATTTCCTGGTTATTGATCCAGCTACCAGTTGCAACCACACATGCCTTGCAATTGATTCTGGTTTGACCTCCAAGATCCTCCGCAATGACCGCAGTAATTCTCCCATTCTCTATAACCACATCAGCAGCTTTATGCTGAGTCAGTACTTCCACGCCCAATTTCTCACACAAACATAACATCTCATCCATAACGAATTTTCCCGTTCCGCCTTGCCTTCCATAGCGCATTTTTTTAAAAACAGGAATCCTAGGTCCATTCGGTCCGTCAAAAATATATGTGCCTTCCTTAAAATTTTCTTCCACATTTTCTCCCATTTCGCAGAGCCAGTCAAAAAATTCTCCTGTTGCGCGAAAACACCTGTCTACCAGGTGTGGGTCCAACTTCCAGTATGTATGATCCATCGCGGCCAGCTCGCTTTGATTGAGTATATCCGGAATTCCGCGCTCAAATTGCCATTTACTGTTAAACACCTTGAAGTCGGCAGCAAACCATGCGCCACCACCGGTCTTTTTACCTTTTTCCAGCACAATAATTTTCTCATCGGTAAGACAAGCAGTTCTAGCGGCCGCTACCAGTCCTGCACCGCCACCACCTAAGACCACCAGACCACAATTTTTTTCTATAATCCCGTGTTTCTTGGGCACTGTAGGCGGATCATTAATATCATAGGGCGCACTCATATTACAAATCTCAGCACAGATTCCACAGCAGACACACTTTTCAGGATCAATTACCATACTATCTCTCCCATAAAAAATCGCCTGAACAGGGCATTCAACAACGCATTTTTCGCAGTATACACAATCGTTGCCAACCACATATGCCATTGTTATACCTCCTAACTTTCAAAATACCCAGGATTCTATAATATAAAGAGAAACACTTGGGAAAACCTACGCATATCACCCTTTCCCTTTTATCTCTATATTGTTTCAACGATCAAATACATAGATAAACTCATTTGCATGTTTTGCGAAAAAATGATTTAACTTCAATAATTGATTCGGTAGTTGTTTGATTTTTTAAGAAAAAAGACGTAAATAGCCCAAGAATTAGAAAGATCACAGCGATAGCTATTGATAAATTATAGTTTCCAGTACTACGCAAGGCTATCGAACCAACCATTATCCCTGCGGCTCCTCCAACATTACCTAAAAACATCCACATTCCGATTACTCGTCCAATCACTGATGGAGCAAAGTTTTTTGACGCGTAACTAACTGTAGTCGGACCAACAAAAGGGGTTACTGCGCCAGTTATTAATAAACATACGATTAAAATCGGTATATGACTATAAACGCCGGAAATCATAATTGTTGGGTAAAACACAATGCCTATGATCATTCCGATCATAATCACAATCTGATTATTTCCTCTAAAAACTTTATCTACAAGAAAACCCGCGAATAATGCGCTGATAATTCCGGAAAAAGATACGATTGACGAAAGCTTTCCGGATATTACAGGTCCTAAGTCAATACCAGTTGGAGGCGGAACAGCTAAATAGGCTGGGCTTAAGTCATTAAACATTTGGGTGCTCCACGTATAAGTTACGGTAATCACGGTGCCAATCCAAAACATGGGATTGGCCAATATTTGTTTTTTTATATCAATTTTTAAATCATTGGTAGCAAGATTTTTAGATTGTAAAGTCAGAGGCTGATAACGTTTTGATAAAATAGAGACTGAAATAATTACTAAAAGGGTAACGAAACCACCCACTGATAAACCGGCCATTCCAAATTGCCAACTGTCGGTATACTGAGTTAAAATCGGAACTAGATTCAAGCCAAGCATAATACCTATTCCCGTCCCGCAGAATCCTATAGCATTTGCAATGCTAATTTCTTTGGAGGGAAACCATACTGCAACCATGGGACCACAAAATATAAAAGTTGGAGCAATAACAACCATCTCAAGAATACGCAGGATTAACGCTGACTGGTAACTATGTCCAAACGGTAAAAAAGAAAAGTTTGCTAAGGTTTGAAAGACTATCGAGCAGATTACTACTGGGAACATTCCAAACCGGTCAATTAAAAATCCCGCAATGAGGATTGCCACGGACATGGCAAGGTTGCCTAATCCCATAAAACCAAAAGAAGCCGTACCTAAATCAATCTTCAAATCTTCCGCAATTACACCCATTATTGGAGCAAATGACAATAAGTTCATTCCCGCGCATACATTTACAATAAAAGCGCCTACTAATGCAATCCAACGAAACTTTGAATAATGAATCGATTCACTCATTCCATCTCCTGCCTTTCGTCAAGCTTTGTCCTAGTTCCACCGCTTTTGGGGAGAATTAACTGAGTAAGGTGCCTCCCCTTTTAGCTGCTCGGAGATTTCTTAAGAGAGGAGAAAGTGCTGTTTGCTTTTTTCATTTTTTAATTCTCCTAAAATGCATTACTTTCGTGAAATATTCTTCACAAGTATAAGTTAACGAGAAAAAGATAGGTTCATTCGTTTAATAATCAATGTAACACCATTTAATGAATAGGTATAACCGTAAGTTTTCTTGATAAACTTTGCAACAATTCCGGCAGTCCAGTTATAATGGGCGGTAAAACCAAGATCGGCAGGGATTCTATTGATAAATACATCTCGAAGCTCACCTTCTTGTTGCTTAGTTAACCTAGATGGGCGTCCGCTACGCTTCGCATCGTGTATACAGTCTAAACCGTCTATTTGATACCGACGATAAATATTATTTATAGAGCTTCTCTTTAATTGGGTTAATCGCATAACCTCCTCTATTGGCAGGTTAGTCCCATACAAATAAATAGCTTGAAGTCTCTTACATTCCCGAACTGGTCGTGTTGACTTCATCGCCTTTTCCACCTCTGTTACTTGTTCTTTACTCAATAAAAAACGTTTCTTCATAATATCCTCTCCTTTGTATAATTTCATAGTAATAACCAATTCATTTCTATGAACACGAAGTTTAATTATTTAAAATCAAACTCCTCAACTTGGGTAGAGAAAAAATTTACATTCTACTCCTGCAAACCGGTTTCAATGGTACATTTTCTCCACACTACTATCAACAATAAATTCTATTCTCTGTGATCATTTAAGATAAAAAATAAATAAATAAGCCTTTCTAAAAAACTTTCGCCATTATAATAAGGCCCAACATTTTAGTAATTTTTGCTCTGCCCTAAGTTCCGTATCCCAACTTTTATATGAGGTAAGTGCGCTTCCATCGCTGGAAACGCACTTACCTCATATGCTTCCTATTTACTTATCCAACAATATCAATCAATTGTAATAGACAATTTCATTTATTTTCTATGGACATCCTAAAACTGTTCCGAATGGCACTAGGCACCAATTAATCATTTATCAATAGAGGCACCTAAGATATTTTGCCACCTCTATTCCCTCCATATAGGCACTGCTGACACTCCAAGTAAGCTCGGAATAATCAGTCCCCGCTTGTGTTTATAACCTCAGTGTTTTCATTAACCTTTACACCACCAAAGGCTCCCTCGGAAAACCACCCTCATAGAAAGCATAAAACGGGCCGTTTTCAATGGGAACCAAGCCCTGAGGATCTTTATAGAAGCCTGTGTCCCGCCCCTGAGTGCAAAACTCATTATATCTTTGGATTTCCGCCACATTTCTCAGGATCAATCTCATACATGGTTTTGACAAACTTGATCGCCATTCCATCTTGCAATTGTGGCAGCATACACAGTTTTGGTTAATTACATAAGCCATATTACTAATCCTCCAGTCAAAGTATCGTGCCTATACACGTGCTGAAACTTAACCTAAAACAACCCAACTCATAAAAGCACTAAACTTTCGCAGTAATATCAGAAGGTATATCGTCCTTTTCAGGATTCGTAACTACCCAGATAATATAAGCTATCGTATAGATACTAAACATAATACAACCAAATAAAAACAAACTTTTTGGGGTTGGATTGCCAAATATTTTAAGAACCGTTTCTATGAAGGTTGATTTGTAAAAGCTTATTCATATTATTTTTATATTAACATAAATAGTTAAGCAACATTAATTGGCAAAGCTCCTCAAATAAATGTCAACTTCATGTGCAACACTAATGCCTTCTTCAATGGCTTTTACAGCCACAGACTGACCGCTGCGCATGTCGCCTGCGGCAAAAACTTTTTCTTTTGATGTTTGGTAGCTATCCTTCATTGTCTTGACATTGCTACACAAATCCAATTCAACTCCGAAAGCGTCGACTGTATATTTTTCTCCACCCAAAAATCCTGCTGCAATAATAAGCATCTGACACGCAAGAACATCTTCAGTTCCAGGAACCTCTACCATTCTCATTTTTAAATTATCAAACTGCGCTTCAAGTTTTACAACCTTCACGGCTTTTAAATTGCCGGTATCATCGGCAATCAGTTCTTTCACTGTTGTCTGAAATCTCCGCGGATCATGACCATAAAGATGGATCGCCTCCTCCTGACCATAATCCGTTTTGCAGACTGCCGAAAATTCAGTCCAAGGTATATATTTTATCCGTTCGTCGATTTCTTTGGGTAGCATCTCCAACTGTACAATTGATTTGCATCCCTGACGAATGGCAGTCGCTACACAGTCGTTGCCAGTATCGCCTCCGCCGACGACAATTACACATTTGCCATTAGCAGAGATCAGACTTTTTCCATTTGATCCAGAATAAAGCACAGTTTTTGTGCTCTCTTTCAGAAAATCAACTGCAAAGTGTATCCCCTTTGCATCTCGCCCAGGAACATTCAAATCTCTTGGCTTGGATGCGCCACAGCAAAGAATTACGGCATCGAACGTATTCAATAATTCGGTCGCCACTTTGTTTTTGCCAACATCGACACCGGTAAAAAAACTTACTCCTCGTTCAACCAACTGATCTATCTTGTATTGAAGAACATCCTTACTAAGCTTCATGTTAGGTATTCCATAAATCATTAGACCACCGATACGGTCTGATCGTTCAAATACGGTCACTTGATGTCCTCTGCGGTTTAACTCATCAGCAGCCGCCAAGCCAGAAGGTCCTGAACCAACAATCACAACATGCTTGCCAGTTGACAAAAGCTTCGTTACCACTGTTCCTCCATTAGTACGATACCAGTCTGCAACAAAGCGCTCTAGATTGCCAATTGAGACGGGCTGCCCTTTAATACCGCGAGTACAATTACGTTCACACTGCTTTTCTTGAGGGCAGATGCGCCCGCAAACTTCGGGCAAAGGGTTAACAGCAGTAATCTCAAGATATGCACTTTTAAAATCTCCCTCCCGTATCTTTGCAATAAATTCGGGAATATTGTTATGAATGGGGCAAGTAGCCGCACAATAACGCGCTGGACATTTGAGACAACGGGTAGCTTCCTCCATCGCCTCTTCCGGAGTATAACCCGATGCCAGTTCTAGGAAATTCATGATGCGTTCATCCATATTTTGCGACGACATAGGGATTTTTGTTTGTACCATATTGTTTTCTTTTATCTCAAAATTGAGTTTGCTCATTTCAGTTGGCCTCCTTACTTTTGATGTACTCTACAGCGTTTGCTCCGGATATGTACGCGGATGCCATCGCCCAAGTCAGTTCAGAAATAACTGCCAGTTCTCCTTTGAAGTGCATCGCAGAAGTTGCATCGCCAACACCGTATAATCCGGGAATAACTGTACCGTCCTCGCGTGTAACCTCGCAGCGCGGATTAACACGCAAGCCACCAAAAGCTCCTTCGGAAAAGGCCTGGCCGTATATAGCATAAAATGGACCTTTGCCTTCAATTCGTTTGAGATGTTCAGGCTTTTTTCCAAAATCATCGTCTTTACCATTTTCACATAACTCGTTGTAACGACGAACGGTATCCTCAAGCGTGTTAGGATCAGCGCCGATTTGTTTTGCAAGGTCAACTAAAGTATCAGCACGCATAACTGGTGCATGTGGTAACGCAATTTCCGAATCGAGATCTTCCTGATAGCATTCATAAACCCACTTCTCTTCTCTATAGAAGGGATCATTCAAGTAATAATGTGCAACGCTCTCAATGGCGCTTTGATCAAAAATACCCCAAGATATTTCCATTGGCTGCTTGATCAGTTCTTTATGGCTGCCCACAAGACCGATTTCTTCATTTGTCCAACGCTTTCCGTTCAAATTGACCCATAGTGCCGATGGGTGCACCAGAAAACGATACAGACAGTAGCTGTATGGATGATGCGCTGGGCCAAAAATAGAAACAAAAAGACGCTCCTCGTCAGGCTCAACACCAAGCTCTTGCACCATATCGATGGCATCACCAGTATCGGTCGGTACTGAGAAGCGATGGATGGGTGTTTTATAGTCAAAAAATTTGAAGTACTTCTGCAGTTTTTCATCACTAGCGCCAAAACCGCCGGTGGCAAGAATGACCGCCTTAGCATTAACCTGCACTTCCCCACCCGGATCACGAGCCATAACGCCAGTAATTGCACCTTTTTCATCCGTAAGCAGATGTTCAGCTTTATGCTCTGTCAGAATTTCCACCCATAATTTCTGAGCCCTTATGCACTCCAACATTTTGTATTTAATAAAAGTTCCTCCCCACCCAGGGCCTATTGCCTGATCCCGACAAAGAAGATTATCGTACATGCGTTTAGGAAATTCAATCGTGGCATTTGAATAAAAGGGGCCTTCTGTAAGAACATCCCCCTTTGGATACATATAATAAGCCTTTTCTGTTTCTGGAAAAGTGCATAACCAGTCAAAGAAACTGTCGCAACCCTTGATGGAAGCGCGAATAATTTCTATATCCAACTTTTTCCCAGATCGCTCCCAAAATACGTTAGCTGCTTCCTCTTGAAGGTTAGACAGGCCTGCTGCTTCGTGCCATTTTGTAAAAACAGGAAACATCATATGGGCGTAATCGGTATTTCCCCCTAACTTTTTTGATTTTTCCAGTAAAATTACACGCTTTCCTTGCTGCGCCGCTCGAACAGCAGCCACGATGCCTGAACCACCACCACAGACAACGACGTCACACTCCTTAACAATGCGTTCATGCTGATGTACACTGTTTTGATCATCAGTGTTTATTATGGAACAGGTATGACATAGCTTTTCACATAACCCGCATTCCACACATTTGTCAGGGTTAATTTCATATTTCAAGCCAACATAACTGATTGCTCCCACGGGACATTCCATTTCGCAATTATGACAGCACACGCAAGTTTTTTTGATTTTATACATCAGTTAATCCTCTTTTCTTTATAGAATCACTATCGTTACACAAACTAAAATATACGTCATTTATACGGTTGTTGAAAAACCTTGTATTAATCTATCTGCAACCACTGATGTTCTCAAAATCAGAGCAGGCCTAAGACAATCACTTCTGACTCTATGCTTCGCTCCTAATTGTTCATTTTCTTAACACGTCAAGGTTTTTATTACTCAGCTGAACGTTCCAACAAGCAGAAATAAGCAAACTACAACTTGGAAGTTGGGCGTCATCGTTTTACTAATGTATCAACACATAAACACGGGATGCAAGCTTCGAAATGATAACCTCAAATTCAAAACTCTTATCTTATGGGGATTGACTTTTCGCCCTCCTCTGCTAAATGCATTATACTGAAATATTGATTTATGGCTCACGTCCTCGGAATTCCAAGTTTTTTATTTTAAAAGACTATAGCATTAAACTTTCGCAGTAGTATCAGAAGGTATGCCGTCCTTTTCAGGATTCGTAACTACCCATATAATATAAGCTATTGTATAAATACTAAACATAATACAACCAAATAAAAACAAACTTCTTGGGGTTGGATTGCCAAATATTTTAAGAGCCGTTTCTATGAAGGTTGAAATGATCTGTCCAAAAAACATGGCACCTAAAACAACAGAGGTAGCATACGTAGCATTGGCTCTCGGTCCAGTAGATATAGCTTTAAGCTGAAGCGCAGGCATAAACAAACCAACAGCGATCCCATTGAGAGCGAAACCAATATAAAGCAGAGTTGAACTATAAGCATTAAATACCGTAAGGAAAGCCAGCGCCGTGAAAATAGAGTATAGAGCTAACGTATATCTCTTAAATATTTTAACTATATAGCCAAATATAACAGCGGAAAGGAAAGCTGTCCCCGTATTAATAGAAAAGGCGGTAGCAACAAGCAATGGATCTCCTAAATTATCTTGCATCACCATAATCGGCATTTTCATAAATAACAGCATGCCAATCATCATACTGCACACTACGTACAATCCAATAAGGGCTAACTTTATTTTTTGTTTTGTAGTATAAGTGGGTTTTTCGGCGGGTTCCGAATTTGAGCTTGAAGCTGCAACGACCGGCGGAAGTGACGGTAGAGCGAATATTTCCAACAATAAGACCACAATAAACACCGCATAGGCAAAAAACGTATATTCCCATTTTATAGAACACAACCATCCACTCACCATAGTAATCAAAATTGCTAACAGACTACTAAAGCCATTAGTCCATCCTAACATAGTGGCTTTCTCGTCTCCGTCATATAAATCGGAAATAATTGAACCACATAAAGGGGCTGAAATTCCCGCTCCTATACCAACCAAAGCTCTCATAACAAGAATTTGAGCAATACTTCCGTTAATAAAGGCTCCACCCAAACCTCCAATGATGTAAATACCTAAGGCCGTAATCAAAAGAGTCTTCTTGTCATATTTCTGAGCTAATTTCCCAATTACAAAGGATATTGCAAGCGCTAGAAAAACAGGAAAATTGGATATTAGGTTAATCAAAACAGGATCTGTCCCCGGAAAGGCTTTGGCGATTTCACCAAGTGCGGTATTCACTAATTGAGTTTCCACATTAAGCAAAAATATGAATAGTACCGCTAATTTTGTTAACCAGCCTCTTTTTTGATTTAACATGTATTTAACTCTCCTTACTTTGTATTTTCGCCCGAACGTATATTAGTTCTGTCCCGGAGTCTCATAGCATACGCAGGATTGATGGAACTTCGTCTCTCCTTGTATTGCCAATTGGGCCTCGATTGCAGCTCAGCCTCGAATATGACCTTATCTTAAAACTCAGACCGAGATTTTAACTTTAAACTTACAATGCCTCCCTTTTTATTTATTAGACTTTTGCTGATTTTCGCATCATAAAAAGTTGAATATTAGCATTTATCTGATATTAATTATAGTTATGTGAATTCCGTAACGGAAACACGGATATCTTCTGAGAGTAATAAGACAAAGTTCTAAATCAAAATACCTATCGAAGTAAATTCTCATGGCTTGGCTATAGTCCAATCAAGAATTTCCTGCTTTACAAACAACCATTTTCATACTATTATGAGAATGATCATAAAACTATCAATATTACAGTTTCCCATACCAATCACATGTCAAAAATAGGCATGCAATATAAAGTACCGAAGAATAAATCCCTTCACTTTACACCACCACCGGGCATACAGTTGTATTCGGCTAGCACCTGCCCGTTCCACACTTGCCTTACGACCTACACACATTCTTAATCCTCTAAAACTGACCTAGCCTCCTCCAGGTGCTTAACCATCCCACTAAAATGTGCGATATCTTGGCTTTATTTAATGGGAGGAAAGCTATGACTATTAACCAAATAAAATACTTCATTTCTGTTGCTAAGCATTTGAATTTTACCAAAGCAGCCAAAGAACATTATATCGCCCAAACCGCCATAAGCCAGCAGATTATTAACTTGGAAAAAGAATTAAATACAGTGCTTTTTCACCGTAATAAGCGCACTGTGCAGTTGACAAAGGCGGGAGCGATCTTTTATGAGGAAGCTCAGCACATTGTTTCCATCCTTGAAAATGCGATCCTTACTACCCAACAAACTACTCAGATAAATAGCTCTAACTATCAAGGTGCATTGACGATTGGTTTTCAGCACCCTCATCAAACGGGATTAGCGGCTTCTTTGGTTCGAAATTTTTGTTCCACTTATCCCAATGTTACATTAAAATTAATGCCTGATTTTAGAGACAATCTTCCAAAAGCGCTGCAAGAAGGGGATTTGGATCTTGTTTTTTACGCCGTTGAAACTACGAACGAAATTGGCGATTTTTCTTGGAAATTGATAGCCCATTTGTTTAAAAATTATTTGTGTGCGGTCGTGCCTACAAAACATCCACTAGCTAAAAAAAACAGTGTCACACGAGCCGCCTTGGCCCATGAACGATTTGTCCATTTTGATCGGCATAGTTCACCAATGTCGTATTACAGAATGCTTCGAGACTGTGAAAAATGCGGATTTTTGCCCAACATTGTAGCTGAAGCTACGGATCCGGAAACGCTGTTATTTTTAGTCGAGTCCGGGACCGGAATTGCGGTAATTCCTCGTTGTTTTGAAACAAATTCGAATAAAGATGCCGTCCAGTTTATTAATCTTATAGGGGAAAATGAAACTACAGACTTAGTGGTTATGTGGAGACAAAATAATTATAATCCAGCCATCTCTCTGTTCCTATCCTTGATTCAAAACGAAAAGCAAGAGTGTCAGCTTTCAACATGAGTGCAGCACCTCCATTTTCGATTTACATAGGGGGTAACTTTGGGAAACCTCTTGTATTATGGATGCTATCACCTATGTGATAGCATCCATAATACATATTCCACTATTCGGGTTTATAAAATGGGGAACAACTCATCTGCTGATATTAGCCGTTAAAAATACACCATAAACTGACCGCGGAATACTTTCAGGGTTTCCGTTCCGGTATCTGCGTCTTTACCATTTAAGTACCATACTGTAATTTTGGAATTTTTCATAGGTACATAATCGAAACCGATATGTGTACCTTTAAAATTTGAACCATAGTTATATGTTTCCGTTACATGCCAGGTGTAGACGCTGGTGTCATCATCGGCATCACTGCGGTCGTAAGCGGCATTTGACGGTATTTTATAGTAGTTGACAAATACGTCACTAGAACCCACAACATTAGGATCGGCAACTTTGTATTGTATTTGCCCAAAATAGGATTTGTTATTATCAGACACCCCTGCTAAATCGCCCTTTCCCGCAGCGGCTTCAAACAGAAAGTCGTTAGCGATCTTGGTATCAAACCCGACTTCGTAGTATTTTCCAGCCCCCGGATCCGCCGCAACTCTCGAGAAAGCAGCTTTTATATGGCTGTCTTTACCAATGTTCCAGACGACATCAGCCGCTTTATAATAGCTTTGCGTATCCGTATGCCCTGTAATTATAGTTGTTTGAACGGTACTTCCGAAGGAGTATTGTACGCCGCTGGCTTTACCATAAAAGGTTAGTCCATAACCTGGAACATAACTGAATTTACCGATATTTAACGTACCATTAGCCCACGGGCCGGTAATATAGACTTGTTCAGCCTGCCCCCTTAACCCGGCAGTATTCATTTCTTCCGGGAAATTGAACTGCCGTTGCCATTGGCTCTCAACTTTGACTTGCCATCCATCTGCGACGGCGTATATAAATTGGACATCTAAATTGATATGTTGATCATCATAGGTATTATAAATCGTCCCGGCTGATTTCTCGGTGGCTTTAGCAAGGTAGGTACTGCCGCTCGACTGATTGTCATACCTGATACGGGCATTGCCGTAAATTTGTAAGCGATCGGTTTTGTTTTCCAAAGTTTTTAACCGTACATCAAGCCCTGCTAATTCCGCTTTATATTCAGCAGTTAACTTTTGAATAAGAGCTTTGTCCTCAGCCGAAGCTTTGTCCTGTTTAGCGATAATCCTGGTTAAAAGTACGGCAAATTCATAACGGGTAATGGTTTTATTTCCATCAAAAACGCTATTACTACCTTCGATAATGCCATCTGCTGCAAGTCGTTTTACGGCACTATAGGACCAATGCCCCGCAGGAACATCGGTAAACGGGGCACTGGCGGCAAAAACCCCCCCGGAAGTAGCCAGCATGATGAATAGCGTCAATAAGACAGCCAAACATTTTTTCATTTCTCTTCTCTCCTTTTTGTCCTTACTAGCGAGAATTCCTACCCTCGTCTTTATTATGTTTGTCCATAAAATTTAGAAGTCAAAAACTCCGCTAGAATAGCATGAAGTTCCACATAACGCGTAGAAAATTGTCTTTCCAGGAACTAGTCGGAACCGTCGCTTTCATGATAACGTATTCAATCGAATACATCTGTCTGATATTAGGAGTAACTACGTAACTGAAATCCCAGCCTCTGGCACCATTATACGATTCCTGCTGCATCCATGGGCCGGTAGAAATGAACGCGTTAACATCACAATAGGACCAACGGATATTAGCCTCCCAAGAACCGCGTTTGAACCAATCCTGTTTACCATATCTCAGACCAATAAGAAAACCTTTATTCTGAGTGCTGTCGTCGGATTTGCTATATACAGTATTCATCCAAATATCCTTGGTTAATTGCGTGTCTCCGCCAATTGCGTAAATCTGCCGGCTGGCTACCCCGCTTGTCGTACTGATAATATCATGATAGGCACCAACCAGATTCGTAGCGGGACTAATGGGTACAGTTATGTCCACGGCACGATATTTCGGCACGTTGGTAGCAAAGAGAGCATCGGCAGTTCGCATACCTGTGAGATTGCTTCCTAAATCCAAGTAGCCAATAACTGCATTTGCCTTGGCAACCTTACCAAAAGAAAACTGGAGCCCATTCGTGCAATCGTCATTATAGACCCAGCCATACGCTGCATCCGCGTAATGAAATCTGCCAGCAACTACCCCAACATCGCTGACCTTACCACTTATATACATATTCATTGTCTCATCATGGTTGCCGGGAACCATACCTGGATAATTATAAGTGGTACCACCAACCGCATCACCAGAAACCCCCATCGTCGCTTGAGTATCTCTGGTATAAGAGCTGACCAGATTTGCCGACCAATTTTGATCAACTCGATAAGTAGTAAACGTGGTAAATTTGAAACCGCCTTGTATCATATGTACAGTACCATTACCAGGCCACGTACAATCACTTTGATAATCATATTTAAACACTACAAAAGCATTTATATTAAACTTATCAACCTTCTGCTCCTCTTGGGAAACGCGCACATTCAGGGCGGCTAATTCCTGGGCAAATTCAGCGGCAAGCTTGTCTATCAGTGCCGCTTCTTCATCATTGGCTTGTCCTTCTTTACCCAGCGCCTGCACTACGATCTTCGCCATTTCATACCGCGTGATCGGCCTGTCTCCCTTGAAGGTACGTTCGTTATAACCCGTAATGATACCGTCTTTACACAAGGTAGCTACCGCATTGTAGGCCCAATGGTTGGCCGGTACATCTACAAACGAATTGGAAATCGGTAGGCTAGCCGGATCAGATGCAGCTAATGCGATTCCGGCAACGCCAAAGGCAAGTAGCAACGCCAGAATACCAACTAAACTTCTTTTCATAAATCCTCCTTAATCACAGCATTTTAATGCATGTTTCTGATGACAGGGGGAGTAGGTAAGTATCAATTACATTATTACTACTCAGTGAACTGTGCGTACAAAGCGTGATTTATAGTTGGGTACCCCCATACCCTTTTGTATACCAAAATAATCGTTTAATTGTACTCCAATGGCTAGATTCGAATGCAGGAATAAAGAAGTTTTATATTAATATGGATTTCCCTCCCTCTTCGGTCATGACCAACTACTACAAAAATGCATTATAATACTTCCATCTTAGAATTCCACAGCCCGCAGTGACGCAAAATTTGTTGCAATGCCTAATCCCCCCCCTTTATGACGCCCCCTCGTAGTCACAACTTACTTCGACTACGCATTCGTCATAAAACACATTGCCAAAACTTTCGCGAGGCACCAGCTCCTCTTGTTTTTATTAAGATAAATGCAAATATTTTTTCGCATTATAATTGATGGAAAATATCGAATATTAGCATTTATCTGATTCTAAGTATATACATGTGAATTCTGTAACGGAAACACGGATATCTTCTGAGAGTAATAAGACAAAGTTCTAATAAATTACTTTACCTCAACTCTCATAGCGGAAAACGCTTAGATTGCATACTTAACTGCCAAAAGAAGCTTACACAAATATAAAAAAAGGGATGTAATGAAACTGAAGTTTCAACGCATCCCCTTTTTTTATAGACCTCATATGTATTGGAAATTGTGGTTTTAATAACAATGCACTTTGTCACACACCTTTCTTGCCTTAGGAGTATTTAATACAACCCAGTTGGCGCTTCACTCAAACTAATAAAAATGTTTTTGGTTTGGGTATAATTCTTAAGAATTATTTTATGGGTTTCCCGCCCAATTCCAGATTTTTTATATCCTCCGAATGGAGCGTGAGCCGGAAGATTATTGTAATTATTCACCCACATCCGTCCAGTTTCAACCGCTTGTGCCACTCGGAATGCCCTGTTTATATCTTTAGTCCATACAGCCCCGCCTAAACCATAATCACTATCATTCGCCATTTTTATGACTTCCTCTTCTGTACGAAATGCAAAGACGCAAACTACTGGCCCAAATATTTCTTCTCTGGCCACTCGCATAGAGTTTGTTACATCCGCTAAAATAGTAGGCTGCATGAAGGCTCCCTTCTGCAATTCGCGGCCAGCAGCTCTAGCACCTCCCGTAACAAGTCTGGCACCCTCTTTAACTCCAAGGTCTACATAGGTGAGTATTTTTTCCAGTTGCTTATTATTAATTTGACTGCCCATCATGGTGTCTTCTTTCCAAGGTAACCCCACTTTTACTGCTTCAAACTTGGCCTTTATAGCCTCAAGGAATTTATCATACACAGTTTCCTGCACATATACCCTGGAGCCGGCACAACAAACTTGACCTTGATTAAACAGGATTCCCATACAAACACCATCAATAGCTTTTTCCCATGGCATATCATCAAAAAAAATGTTTGCGGATTTACCACCTAATTCCAAGGTTGCAGGAATAATTTTCTTCGCAGCAGCAATTGCAACATCATAACCAATTTCAGTCGATCCAGTAAATGCCAATTTTCTTATATCCGGATGATCCAATAAATAATTACCAGTTGTCGAACCTTTGCCTGTTATTACATTAACAACTCCAGGCGGCAATACTTGCTGGAGCAGTTTTGCCAATTCCAGCACACTTAAAGAAGTTTCACTCGAAGGTTTAAGCACAACACAATTTCCAGACGCTAGAGCCGGAGCCAATTTCCAGCCCGCCATCAATAATGGAAAATTCCAAGGAATAATTTGTCCCACGACACCAATCGGTTCATCTAACACAATACTAAGTGTATCCTTGTTGATCAGGGTTGCTGTTCCCTCTTCTGACCGAATGACACTTGCAAAATAACGAAAATGATCGCTGGTTAGTGGTACATCAATATGGCGGGTTTCACGTATCGGTTTACCATTATCTAAAGTTTCTGCCAAGGCTAACTTTTCGGCGTTCTCATCAATCAAGTCCGCAATTTTTAATAACAAAGCAGACCGTTCAGAAGCACTAGTCTTCTTCCAACTAGAAAAAGCCTTCCAAGCAGCTTTCACTGCTTTATCTACATCGTTTTGAGATGCATGAGCACACCTAGACAATAATTCACCATCTGCTGGACCAAAAACATCAAATGTTTTGCCGTCTTCAGCTTCAACCCATTTGCCATCAATAAAAAGTTGATATGTAGCATCTAATTCTCTTTTCATTTTATTCCTCTCCTTTAAAAACTCAGACTAGATTTTGAGCAATTCTGAGGTATTCGGGCCATTATATTAGTCATTCATTTATCATATTGCTTTTTTGTAAATATCTTGTATTTCTTCTAACGAAGCCTGCTTGGGATTAGTAAGACCACATGCGTCTTTAAGCGCATTAACAGCAAGAGTTGGAATATCCTTTTTATCAAACTTTGACAATTCTCTTAATCCTCTAGGAATTCCCACATCAGTCGATATTTTATGGATCGCAGTTATCGCTTTGTCGGCCGCCTCTTCCACAGACAAACCTTGAATATTTTCTCCCATAGCCTTAGCAATATCGGCAAATCGCTTTGGCACTACTTTAGCATTATATTCACTTACAACAGGAAGCAAAATTGCATTGCAAACTCCATGTGGTAAATCATAAAAACCTCCTAATTGATGAGCCATTGCATGCACATAACCCAAGCTAGCATTATTAAAAGCCATTCCGGCAAGATATTCAGCGTAAGTCATCATCTCTCGAGCTTTCATATCATTCCCATTCTCAACTGCCTTTCTCAAATATAACGCAACAAGCTCAACAGCCTTTAGTGCAATACAGTCGGTAACAGGGGTAGCTGTAATAGATACATAAGCTTCTACAGCATGGGTTAACGCATCCATGCCTGTAGCTGCTGTCAACGCTTTAGGCATAGCTACCATCAACTCAGCGTCGTCAACAGCAATTGTCGCCGTGACATGCCAATCGACAATTGCCATTTTGACTTTTCGCGCTTCATCCGTAATAATGCAAAAGCGGGTCATTTGACTAGCAGTACCGGAAGTAGTATTTATAGCAATTAATGGTAGAGAAATTTTAGCAGATTTATTAATCCCTTCATAATCTACGATGGAACCGCCATTGGTCGCGACCAAAGCAATGGCTTTAGCGCAATCATGTGGAGATCCGCCTCCAACCGAAACAACAAAATCGCACTGATTGTTTCGCAAAGCCACAAGTCCCGCTTTAACATTACTCACAGTCGGATTGGGATGAACTTCGTCAAAAATTGCATAAGCAACGTTTAGCTTATCCAATAAATCTGTTACTTTCTTTGTTAATCCTATTTGGACCAAGCCTTTATCACTGACAAGTAATGCTTTGCGCAAACCCATTGATTGAATATACTCCGAAATATCTTCTAGACAAGAGACACCCATAATGGTTACTGGCGGCATAAAAAATCCATATGATCTTTTATCCATCTTACCGTACCTCCATCAAACCACGATCGCGATTTTATTTTTATACCGGTAAGTAAAATTTAACCAACATTAACTCCAATGTCAATAGTTGTCGAAATTTACTGAATATGTTATTTATTGCACTTATGCATAAAAAAAAGTGTGTTAAATAACACACTAAATACTGGTTATTTCTTTCACTTTCGCTTAACTTTCTTCAACAATTAAAGTATTGCACAGCACTGCTATTTTCAGGCTCAACCCCAACTACTTCCATGAAGTACTCTATGGCTTTTTCTACTCTTCCATTGCAATAGCCACAGCTTGTTTGCTTTACTTCACCAGTTATAAACGCCTTACCTGTACACCGCTCAGGCAAAGTTTTACATATTTCCCTGTCAATAATGTTTCTTGCATATAGGCAATACCAGTAAGCAATATTTTTCACGTCATAAAGTTTTGAAGGATATTATATGCCCCATCATTTTCTCGAAAACTACAAATTGTATATTTATATCATTATATTGCATAAACATTTTTTTCAGATATAGCATTCTTCCTATTGCTTTACTAAGTCGTGTTTTCAAAAAAGATTGACATAAAGCGTAGCTATCACGGAAAGTAATTACATGAACATACAAAATCGATTAGCAGATCAAGAATGGAACAGAATAAAAGGCCTGTTACCTCTGGAAAGGAACGGCAAGAGAGGCCGTCCTACACCAAGAAACAATCGGCAATTATTGACGCTTTAATATGGATTTTACGAACAGGAGCGCCGTGGAGGGATTTGCCTGACGAATTCGGGTCATGGCAAAGTGTTTATACTCGCTTTCGTAGATGGAAAGCAAAAAACGGTTTTCTCCAGCAAAGGGTATGATAGTGACTTGTTAGTTGAGACTATCTTAACCAACAGAGGACAAGACGTAATTCCCTGCCGCTCTAGCAGAAAACAACTTCTGAATGACCGTAAATGTGACTGGTACTTAGTATAAAGAGCGCCATTTGGTAGCGTGCTTAATTAATAAAATTAAACACGTCCGTCGGACAAATGACAGTTCTTACTTTTCTGTGTTTTAATACTTTTGGAATAAAGTTTAATGTTTAAGCAGAGATTCTGTTAATGAAAAAAGCTGTGTCAACCTTGTGTCACAAAGTTGACACTTTTTATTTGAAAATTAATGGTATTCTTAATACGTAAGACAAGAAAAAATTATAAAAAAGAAAGGAAGTATTAAGAAATGGCGAGAGAATTGACTTTGGAGGAAAAAATTCAAAGGGCTTTGGACATCCAGGAAGTCCAAAATGTAATGAGTAAACATGCCTATTATCACGGACTTGGACTCCATTTAGAAGAATTTGGGGACATATGGGCAAAAAAGGCTAAGGACATCAGTTTCGCGGAAAACAGTGGCTATTATGTGGGGTATGATTCTATCTATTATTTTTACGTCACACTCCACGATGAAAAGCTAAAAACTAATTTAGCACTTATGCAAAAAAACTACCCAGATCTTACTGATGATGATCTGGGGGCAGGAACATTAATCATGCATACCCTGACAACCCCTATTATTCATATTGCGGGCGACGGCCAAACGGCTAAAGCAATGTGGTATACTCCCGGACAAGTGACGGAAATCGGCGACGACGGATATCCGTATGCTATGTGGCTTTGGGAAAAATATGGTGTGGATTTTATTAAAGAAGATGGGGAATGGAAAATCTGGCATTTGCAAATCTGCAGCGACTGCTCTTGCCCAGTAGCGGGCGATACTTCATGGGTAACGGAAGAAACTACCTCTTCGACAGCTCCTGCAACAGTTACAGTGGTCAAAGGCACGGGCCCGGATACGGTGTCATCGACCCCGGATATTGAAGTAACAGTTTATAATATGTACAGTAATACTCAACTTCCACAGAATTTCCCGAAAATGCCTGAACCTTACTATACCTTCAGTGAAACCTTTAGTTATGGCCCTGAATGGCAATTGGTAAAGGTATTTATAGAAGACTAACCTTAGGCTAGCGGTCCTCCTTTTTTTAAGATATGGGAGTGTAAAATTAAGTGTACATTACGCTTAATTTTACACTCCCGTTTTACATTTTCTGCTTTATACTTGGACGGAATTAGGGTGATCGCCTTGTTCGTTTATAACAAAAATATTAAAACTCCATACCTATTCGTCATTGGTATGGAGTTTAATTGGATGTTTAACCAGAGACTCTGTTAATGAAAAAGCTGTGTCAATCTTGTGTCACAAAGTTGACACTTTTTTTTTGAAAATTAATGGTATTCTTAATATAGAAAACAGGAAAAAATTATAAAAAAGAAAGGAAGTATTAAGAAATGGCAAGAGAATTGACTTTGGAGGAAAAAATTCAAAGGGCTTTGGACATCCAGGAAGTCCAAAATGTAATGAGTAAACATGCTTATTATCACGGACTGGGACTCCATGAAAAAGAACTTGAGGACATCTGGGCGAAACAGGCTAAGGACATCAGTTTCGGGGAAGGCGTGGGATATTGGATAGGGTGGGATTCTATCTATAATTTTTACGTCACACTCCACACATCAAAGTGGGAAACTGCTTTAGCAGCTATGCAAGTAAACTACCCGGATCTTACCGAGGATGATCTCGGAGCAGGCACGTTAATCATGCACACCCTGACGACCCCTATTATTCATATTGCGGGCGACGGCCAAACGGCTAAAGGAATGTGGTATACTCCCGGACAGGTGACGGAAGTCGGCGGCGACGGATATCCGAGTGCTTCATGGATTTGGGAAAAATATGGTGTGGATTTTATTAAGGAAGATGGGGAATGGAAAATCTGGCATTTGATGGTCTGCAGCGACTGCACTTGCCCAGTAGCGGGCGATACTTCATGGGTAACCGAAGAAACTACCTCTTCGGCAGCTGCAGTGTTCAAAGGCACGGGCCCGGATACGGTGTCAGCGGATCCAGATATTGAAATGACAGTTTATAATTCTTACAGTAATACTCAGCTTCCACAAAACTTCCCGAAGATGCCTGAACCTTACTATACCTTCAGTGAAACCTTTAGTTATGGCCCTGAATGGCAATTAGTAAAGGTATTTATAGAAGACTAACCTTATAGTTGTCCTCCTGTTTTCTCAAGATATGGGAATGTAAAATTAAGTGTACATTACGCACCTAATTTAACATTCCCTTCTTGTTTGGGGGGAATTTAGACAATCACCTTGTTCGTTTATAACAAAATATTGAAACTCCATACCTATTCGTCATTGGCATTGATTCTTTTTTTATGAACTTTTGGCAAAGCCATGGTTGGTATGGCCGCGTATGACTCAAGAAAACTCGCCCGTGAAACAATGGAGAATACCGGTAAATATAAAACACCTATATTCCTAAAGATGCCTTAGGAGAAATTGTAGTTCCTGGAAAAGTGTTTATACTCGCTTTCGTAAATGGAAAAACCGCGGCATATGGCAACAAATCTTCGGTATTCTATTTCAAGGCCAAGGCGAAGAAGTTATTATCATTGATAGTTCTGCTATTCATGCTCACCAGCTTGGAGGAAAAAGGGGTAACAGCCTCAAGCGTTCGGTCGGTCTCGGGAGGATTTAGTACAAAAATCCACCTCAGTGTAGACGTGCTGGGGAATCCGCTTCAATTTCTTTTGGCTGGAGGCCAATTTAGTGATATCTCGGCGAAAGAACTGATTTTACATATGGGAGTAAAGCAAAAAATGGTTCTCTCCAAAGAGTATGATAGTGACTTGTTAGTTGAGACTATCTTAACCACCAGAGGGCAAGCCGTAATTCCTTGGCGTTCTAGCAGAAAACATCCTCCGAAAGACCGTAAATGTGGCTGGTATTTATATAAGGAGCACCTTTTGGTAGCTAACGAGCTCTATTAAAATATACAAAAAATTACAGGGGTAACCTCATATATTTACCCCTGTAATAAAACACTAATTCGAGAAGTTGCTTCCACAAGTATCCACCAGTTCTTCAAAAGATACCGGCGACATTTCCGGAATCGGGATAACCGCTAAGGCACTCAAGATCCCGGCCATAGCCAGCCCCCCGTAAAACACGGTAAAGCCTCCCCATGCCAACACCGGCGATGCTATTGCCATAACCAACGGCTGTGCTAAAACACCTATGATATTCATAATCCCAAAATCCTTGGCGGCATCTTTTGTGCTCGGCAAAATCCTGCTATTTAAAGCCATATCGACCGCCGCATAGATTCCCATTCCAATACCCAGAATTGCATTGCCAATGTAAACATAGGCCAGTGAGGGGGCAAACGTCAGCATTAAAATCCCAATAGCTACCACCAAAGCCGACCCGACTACAAAAGGTTTTTGTTTACGGAACATATCCGAAATGACCCCCCCCAGGAAACTGGCGTTTGCCGACACCACCATTTGAAGCGTCATGTTCAAGGCTGCAACTTCGGTAACCGCATCCGGCGAAATATTAAACTTCTGAATTAGATACAGAGTGCTTAGCATTTGACTGGCGAAGGCCGCACTGAGCAAAAAGCGGTTCAGTACTCCCCAAGAAAAAGCCGGATACTTTCGAGGGCTAGGATAAAGCTTGCCCAATAGCTCGCCAATCGTATGTTTTTCTTGAACCTCGTTCGTTACATTTCGCCTTGCCGGGCTGTCTTTTACAAGGAGACAACAAATAATACTGCCCACCGCGGCAATCCCGGCAATAACATTAAATTTAGCTGCGATCGGAAGATTGTTCAGCAACGTCATTAGGCCCATCCCGCTAACCATACCGATTGGAATGAACTGGCCAATTAATCCTGAAATCGTCCCTCGCCGACCTTCCTCAACCTGATCAGGAATAAGAGCAACCACCGAAGTGCTACTGAAGTTAAGGCAGAAAACAGCTAAACACCAATAAATAACGATTTTATCCACATCTCTTGTCGCACCCAAAGCGATCAAGCAGGCCGCGGCTGAAAGGAAGCCCGCTAAAATCCAGGTGCGTCTACGTCCGAAAGTTAGCGTCGTTCTATCGCTGACCACTCCACCAAGATAGCCAGCAAAAACGCCAACTACAGAAGATGTCCCTGCCGCCATGCTCATATTAGCAGCTACATTTTCGGGGTCAATTTCAACAATTTTTAACGTTAATAACAAAGACAAAGGAATTATCATAGTCATAGTAAAGGTGATTTGGCCCAGTATTATGCCGCATGCCAGCTGCCCAAAAGGAGTTCTTACAGCCGTTGCATTGTTCATGCCGTCCAATTCCTCTCCAAGAATAAATTAACTATATTTATCAATCTTTTTCATCTATAGATTTCTTTTCACATAATTATCTAAATTTACCCCTGTCTTGAAACACTAATTCGAAAAACTTCTTCCACAAGTATCCACCTGTTCTTCAACAGGTACCGCCGACATTTCCGGAATCGGGATAACCACTAAAGCACTCAAGATACCGGCCATGGCCAGCCCACCGTAAAACACGGGAAAGCCGCCCAACGCCAACACCGGCGATGCTATTGCCATGACCAACGGCTGCGCCAAAACACCCACGATGTTCATAATCCCAAAATCCTTGGCGGCATCTTTTGGGCTCGGCAAAATCCTGCTATTTAAAGCCATATCGACCGCCGCATAGGTTCCCATTCCAATACCCAGAATTGCATTGCCAACGTAAACATAGGCCAGCGAGGGGGCAAACGCCAGCATTAAGATCCCAATAGTTACCACCAGCGCCGACCCGAATACAAAAGGTTTTTGTTTTCGGAATTTATCCGAAATGATCCCCCCCAAGAAACCGGCGGCTGCCGATACCACCGTTTGGAGCGTCATGTTCAGGGCTGCAACTCCGGTAACCGCTTCCGACGAAATATTAAACTTCTGAATCAGATACAAGGTGCTTAAAATCTGACTGGCAAAGGCCACACTGAGCAAAAAGCGGGTCAGTACGCCCCAAGAAAAAGCCGGATACTTTCGAGGGCTAGGATAAAGCTTGCCCAATCGCTCGCCAATCGTATGTTTTTCTTGAACCTCGTTCGTTACATTTCGCCTTGCCGGGCTGTCTTTTACAAGGAGACAACAAATAATACTGCCCACCACGGCAATCCCGGCAATAACATTAAATTTAGCTGCGATCGGAAGATTGTTCAGCAACGTCATCAGACCCATACCGCTAACCATGCCGACCGGAATAAACAAGCCAATTAATCCTGAAATCGTCCCTCGCCGACCTTCCTCAACCTGATCAGGAATAAGGGCAACCACCGAAGAGCTACTGAAGTTAAGGCAAAAAACAACTAAACACCAATAAATAACGATTTTACCCACATCTCTTGTCCCACCCAAAGCCACTAAGCAGGCCGCAGCTAAAAGGAAGCCGACTAGAATCCAGGTACGTCTGCGGCCGAAAGTTAACGTCGTTCTATCGCTGACCGCCCCACCAAGATAGCCTGCAATAACGCCAAGTACGGAGGATGCCCCTGCCGCCATTCCCATATTAGCAGCTACATTTTCGGGGTCAATTTCAACAAGTTTTAGCGTTAATAACAAAGACAAAGGAATTACCATAGCCATAGTAAAGGTGATTTGGCCCAGTATTATGCCGCATGCCAGCCGCCAAAAAGGAGTCCTTACAGCCGTTGCATTGTTCATTGAGTTCACATTCCTCTCCAAGAATAGATTAACTACATTTATCAATCTTCTTCATCTATAGATTTCTTTTCACATAATTATCTAAATTTACCCCTGTCTTGAAACACTAATTCGAAAAACCTCTTCCAAAATTATTCATATGTTTTTTAACAGGTACCGACGACATTTCCGGAATCGGGATAACCGCTAAAGCACTCAAGATCCCGAACATGGCCAGCCCTCCGTAAAACACAGTAAAGCCCCCCCATGCCAATACCGGCGGTGCTATTGCCATAACCAACGACTGCGGCAGAATACCCACGATATTCATAATCATGAAATCCTTGGCAGCGTCTTTTTGATTTGGCAAAATTCTGCTGTTTAAAGCCATATCGACCGCTGAATAGGTTCCCATCCCAATACCAAAAATCACATTACCAACGTAAACATAAACCATTGAGGGGGCAAACGCCAGCATTAAAATCCCAATAGTTACCACAGAAGCCGACCCAAATACAAAGGGTTTTTGTTTACGGAACTTATCCGACATTATCCCCCCCAGAAAACTGGCGGCTCCCGCTGCCACCGTTTGGAGCGTCATATTCAGGGCTGCAACTCCAGTCACTGCTTCCGGCGTAATATTAAATTTCTGAATCAGATACAGGGTGCTTAGCATCTGACTAGCAAAGGCCACACTAAGCAAGCAGCGGGTCAGTACACCCCAGGAAAAAGCCGGGTACTTTCGGGGGCTAGGATAAAGTTTGCCCAATCGTTCGCCAATAGTATGTTTTTCTTGAACTTCACTCGTTACAGTTCGCCTTGCCGGGCCGTCTTTTACAAGAAGACAGCAAATAATACTCCCTACCACACCGATCCCAGCAATAACATCATATTTAACAGCAATTGGAATATTGTTCAACAACGTCATCAAACCCATCCCGGATCCCATAGCAACCGGGATAAACAAGCCAATTAATCCCGAAACAATCCCCCGCCGCCCTTCATCAACCTGATCAGGAATAAGGGCAATCACTGAAGCGCTAGTGAAGTTAAGGCAGAAAACAGCTAAACTACTATAAAGAACGATTTTACCCACTTCTCTTGTCGCGCCCAAAGCCACTAAGCAGGCCGCAGCTAAAAGGAAGCCGACTAGAATCCAGGTTCGTCTGCGTCCAAAAGCAAACGTCGTTCTGTCGCTGACTACCCCGCCAAGATAGCCGGCAAAAATGCCAGTTAAGGAGGCTGCTCCTGCCGCCAGGCTCATATTAGTGGCTACATTTTCGGGGTCAATTTCAACAAGTTTTAGCGTTAATAACAAAGCAAAAGGAATTACCATTACCATAGTAAAGGTAATTTGACCTAGCACTATACCACATAACAGCCGCCAAAAAGGAGTCCTTACAACCGCTGTACTATTCATTTTGTTCACATTCCTCTCAAAGAATAAATTAATTATCTTCATCGATTTTGCTCATTTATAGATTCTCAAGTAAATTTTCCCGCATAGTTATTTAAAAATACAATTCTATTTGCCCTCGATATACTCTTATATCGTTCAAACAAGTGGTAGCGTCCTTACCATCCATAAACCAAACAGTAAACTTGCTATCCTTCATAGGAACGTAATCGAATCCAACCCGTATTCCTTTAAAATCTATATCTAAAATTCGATCTTCAAGATCTTGAGAAGTATAAAACACCGCATCGGCCGGTACTTTTCGGTAAGAGGCAAAAACATCGTTGGATCCCACAACTTCGGCGTTAGCAGACTTGTATTGCAATTGCGTAAAACATGCTTTATTGTTACTAGTCTGATTAGATTTAGTCGCTGCCGCAATCCAATGAAGATCATTAGCTATTTCAGCGTCAAAACCAATGCTAGTGTAATTTTTATTTACCCCATCCAGTTCCGTTCTCTGATAACCCGCTTTTATATTGCTTTTTTGACTGGCTGCCCAGTTAAGTTCCACCGCGTTAACTTGATAATCATCATCCGTCTTACCGCTAGTAACCGTTGTTTTCACCGTCTTGCCAAAAGTGATTTCCCCACCGGTAACTTTTGTATCAAACGATAAGCCATACACAGGTTTAAAATCGTATTTACCAGCTTTAACACTTGCCCCGGAAATTGGCCCCGCCACATACAACTGTTCCATCTGGGAGTTAACCGCTTCATTCTGATTCTGCCCCCAACTCGCTTTATCGGACAACGCATTCATACCGGCTGAATTTCCGTCACCAGGCCGGTCAAACTGCTTTTGCCATTCCCCTTCCGTTGTAACCAGCCATCCGTCATGGTTAATTCTATAAGTAAGAGCAAAATTAATATTAAAGTGAAAATCATCGTATGTAGTGCCATTCGATTCATCATAGCGAACACGGTAAGTACCGGCAAATTGAATTATGTCCGCCTTATCTTCCAAGGAACGTACACGAACTCCAAGCGCTTCCAGTTCCGCCCTGTATTCGTTAGCCAATTTATCAATCAATGCTTTTTGTTCATCCGTAGCTTTATCTTCTTTCTCCACTGCTTTAGCAACAGCGACGGCAAATTCATACCGTGTCAGCGTTTTGTCACCAGTAATTTGACTATAGGCATCCCTGTCGATCATACCATCGCTGGCGAGTTTCTTAACGGCGTCATAGGCCCAGTGATTTACGGACACATCGTTCTCAGCGGCAGCTAAACCCTGGAAGCCAACCACTAATACAAAAGCCAGCGTAACAAATAAGCTCTTTTTCATCATTCTCTCTCCTCATCAGAATCCTCTTACATAAAATACTGAATTTGGAACCGAATATATTTTTGTTCCCAATTATCGCCAGCGACTGTTGCTTTCATCCCATCATAAAATATAGTAACAATTGTCTTAGGCATTAATATATAGTTAATGCCGATTTCAAAGCCCCTTGCCCCGTGCGTATTGTTATAAATACCCTTCGGCAAAATGTTTGCATTAATATCGACCCGGCCTATGTCCAGCCACCAGTACAAATCACCGACTTTCATCCAATCGGGGCCATGGCCGGGGGGGCTAAGCTGAACCATATACCCCAAATTATCGGTAGAATAGTTTGATTTTGTATACCCTAAAAACAAAGTGAGTTTATCCGATAGATTTCTCTCGATACTTCCATCAAAATAGTTATGCCCGGCTTCACTGCCATCGCTTGTATATACACGAGTACCGCCGCCTTTTACCGTTGTATCTTTGTCAAGGTGATATGTGGTAACATAATTCATATAGCGCGGACTATTTACGGCAAATACACCGGTACTATGGGAGCCCACAAATTGATCCACCGAACCAACGTTTAAGGCAAGGTTTGTCTTATCCCCGAAGGCAACTTGCACCCCGGTTAAAAGATCGCTAAACACCAAGGAGGATGCTGTATTTGTTATAAATTTGCCAACCGTAACAGTCGTCGCTCCGATCTTCCCGGATACATTCGCTATTTTAAGTTGAGAGCTGGAGGTTTCAATCAGCGCATCCGTATCCCAAAAACACCTTTGCCACTCCATCTGATGCCAAAACATCCAGTCATCATTAATTTTATAAAACGTATCGAAAGGAACAATAATCGCATCATCTCGATACGTCCCGGTTTTTCCTCCATATTGCGGGTCCTGCAGATGTACATTTTGCGGGTATCCGTTTTTGGTTTTGTAATATTCATAACGGTAAAAAATCGACGGAGCTAAAATCAGTTTATTTGCTTTTTTTTCTAACGCCATAACATGGAGGCCCAATGTATTCAGTTCTGCGGAAAACTCAATCTCCAGATTATGAATCAACAGTTTATCCTCAACCGTACCGGAGTCTATTTTCCCCATCGCATTGGCCACTATCATCGCCATCTCATAACGGGTAATAACTCTGTCCCCTTGATAGCTATGCTCACCGCCGCTTGGAAGAATGCCGTCTCTCTCTAATTTTTTCACTGCATCGTACGCCCAATGCTTGGCCGGAACGTCATCATACGCATTCGCCGCGGCAAATCCCGAACCAGCAAACGACAGGGCAAACATCAGCACAAGACTCATAACTACCCACTTCTTCATCAACTTTCCTCCCTCTCTTTAACGTGGCATTTATGGCTAGAAGTAAAATTCCATCTGCCCCCGATATATCTTAATATCCGCGGTAGTTGTCGTATTTTTGCCATCCATACACCACAAAGTCAGTTTCGCGTTTCTTAGAGGAACATAGTCAAAGCCAAAACGTACTCCTTTAAAGTTTATGTCTAGTATGCGATCCTCCTGATCTTTAGTAGTATAGTAGACCGCATCGGCCGGAACCTTTTTGTATGTGAAAAAAATATCACTTGAACCCACAATATTAGAATCGGCCTCTTTATATTGCAGTTTAGAAAAGTAGGCTTTATTGGCATCCGCTTTATTGGATTTACCCATTACTGCCGTTATAGCAACATCGTTTCCCAGTTTCGTATCAAAGCCCAAACTACCGTAATGGATAAATATCCCGCTGTCATCCACTTCCTGATAGGAGGCCATAACATTCCATTTTTTATTAATAGGCCAAATAATATCCATTCCGCTAAAACCATCTTTTCCCAAGGTATTAGCAGCCGTGAGAGATGTTTTCACAACATTGCCAAAGGTAACTCTCGCTCCCACAATATTCGTGTCCATTACTAAGCCATAGGCGGGTTTATATTTAAATTGACCAAAATCAGCGATTGTCTCGCCCAAACTTCCGGTTATGGACATCTGCTCCATTTGAGAATCTATACCGGAATTTGTGTCGGGATCCAAAGCATTCCACCCCGCCGTATTACCAAGACTAGGCTCTGCAAAGGATCGTTGCCATTCATTTTCAATTTTCAGAATCCATTTGCAAGGAAGCTTATACACATACAGAAGATCAATATTGATATGCTTATCATCATAAACCGAGCCAGCCGATTGTTGATCAAACCGCAGCCGGGTCGTACCGAAAATTTGAGTTTCACTGTTTTGATTTTCTAACGCGCTTACTCGAATTCCCAACCCTTTTAATTCTACTTGATACTCAACGACTAGTTTTTCCAGCAACGCTTTGTCTTCAGCTCCCGCCTTATCGGCTTTACTCATGGCCCGGGCCACAATTACGGCAAATTCAAAACGCGTGAGCGGTTTATCGCCGCTAAAGCGGCTGTTATCACCATTGACAATGCCATCGTCCGCAAGTTTTTTGACCGCCGCATAAGCCCAGTGCCCAAGCGGAACGTCGGTCGGCATTTCAGCGGCCTTGCCCATACCGGCAAAGCCCATGGCGAAAAGGAACAACATAATGATAGCCAAGCTTTTTTTCATACTTATCCCTCCTTAGTCTTTTTAGGAGAAATCCAAGTTTTTCCTGAAAAAAAACTCATTGCATAAATCGCTTTCGTAGAAAATGCAACATCCTAAACAAAAGGTCTACACAATGAGCTATTCCTTATACCAACTAAATTATTTCCTTTTCCCTATTTCGGGACATACCTAATATCAGTTTCCCCGCCACATACCCGAAATTAAAACATCAACTGAGGTATCCCCCTTACTTAAGATATTTCGACACCTCCATTCCCGCTATATAGCCGCTGCTGACAGCCCAAGTAAGCTCGGAAATAACGCCCATCTGGTCACGCAGCAGGTTGGCACTGGCGGCGTCCCCTGTGGCATACAAGCCCGAAACAACCTGTCCCTCTTTGTTTATAACCTCCGTGTTTTCATTAACCTTTACACCGCCAAAGGCTCCCTCGGAGAACCTTCCCCCATAAAAGGCATAAAACGGGCCATTTTCAAGGGGAACTAATCCCTTAGGATCTTTAAAGAAGTCTGCGTCCCTGCCTTGAGTGCAAAACTCATTATATCTTTGGATTTCTGCCACGAAGGCGGCAACATCAATCCCTAGCTCTGCAGCCAGCTCTTCCAATGTATCGGCGCATTTGGCCGGAGTATCCAGTTGGAGTTCCTCTTCAATTTCTTTACGGTAATCCTGGAATATCCAGCCATCAGTACCGTCGGGTGAATTGGCAATAAGCCGCTGCGCCACCATCTCCAAGGTAGTTTCGGAAAAAATAGCATAAGTGATTTGTTTGGGCTGTTTAGTGATAAGGTATTTCCCCTCCATAAGCCCCGCCATTTCATCAATCCAGCGCTTGCCGTTCATATTGATGTATACAGCCTCAGGCTGAAGCATGAAGCGGTAGATACAATAGCTGAAAGGATGATGCGCCGGACCGAATATATTCACACAGAGATGTTCCTGCGGAATATCGGCACCAATTTTTTCGCCTAAATCCATCCCGTCGCCGGTATTGGTGGGTACCGAAAACCGGTGAATCGGGCTTTCACACGCAAAAAATTCAGGGAAATATTTCTTAAGCTTTTCGTCGCTGCGTCCGAATCCTCCGGTAGCCATAACGCAAGCTTGACAATCTATCTGTGTCTGACCGCCGGGCTCATCCGCCAGCACCCCGGTAATTCTGCCGGTTTCATCGGTTAAAAGCTCAACCGCGTGATGTTCCGTAAGGACCTCAATCCCTAGCTTTTGACAGTATTCAAGCATTTTTTGAACAATATAGGTACCAGCCCAACCGGGGCCGATCGCTTGGTCACGACATTTTAGATTAGCTAGCCGGCGTTTTGGGTAATCGACCGTCGCCGGCCTCATCATCGTGGCTTCAACCAACTGGAAGCCTTCCTCCGCACCGCCCAATTCGCAGAGCCAGTCAAAAAACGGGCCGGTATTGTACACCGCATTACGAATAATCTTATGGTCCAACCGCCAATTAACGTTTTTCATGCTGCGGCGCAGCCATTCATCGCGGGTATCCGGCCAACCGGCATCCTGCTGCCACTTGGAATGGAAAACCATAAAGCCATGAGCGAAATTGGTATTGCCTCCCGGCTTTTTCGCTTTTTCTAAAACCACCACTTTTTTCCCGGTCAATTGAGCAGCTTTGACGGCCGCAATCAGCCCAGAACCGCCCGCCCCCAAAACGACCAAGTCACACGAAAGCTTTCTAAGTTCGTGCTTTTGGGGTGTATCTGGGTTCACTGCGGTGTCAGAGATTGCGCTGATATGACAGACTTCTTCACAATGTCCGCATCCGTTACATTTTTCAGGATCAATTTCATACTTGGTTTTGACGAACTTGATCGCAGCCACCGGACATTCCATCTTGCAATTGTGGCAGCATACACAGTTTTGATTAATTACATAAGCCATAATACTAATCCCCCTGTCAACAGTTGTAATAAAATTCACAAAGTTGGCTACAAACAAGACAGCCATCCTTGCCTGTCGTCTTATTCCGCGCCTTAATCATAAAAAACTCATCAGCTTTAAACACGTCTCCTTCCTTGTTTGCTTTACGCAGAATATCACTCTCTATTTTCTTTCGGAATGTCGGAGCAACAATAATGCGCACACAGTATATTTAGTAATTACTATTTTGTTGAATATTCCAAATATTGTATAATTTACTATGATTATACTCCTTTTGCATTTATTATAATAAACACCAAATTCTTCTAACAGTAATATGAAAAAGTTTTAAGCAAAATAGGAAAAGAACTGACAGTCGAATGCCAAAATAAAAGACACGGCAAACCGCTTTCGTGTATTTTTTTAACACATATATGTTATTTTTTAATTACAATTGGCAAATTTTTTTAAATAATTTAATTCTTTTAAATGGAATCTTGGTATTGAACACTTCCAGAGGAACGTTTAATTTTTCTAACTTGTCGGAAAGTAATTTGTTAAAAAAGCATCACTAATGCTACTACTTATAAATAATAAAAAAATCTTCCTTAATGGCTACACAAACCAAAAAAGAAGATTTTTTTTTATTAACAGTACCGAAATAATATGTACCAGTGTTCGAAATATATTAGAAGAGATAACGAACTAACTTACGATCGGCCTGACAATTCCTCAAATAACAAATACATTGTGATTCCTCCTAAATATCAAGAGCGGCGTTATAACCGCCGTGAACAGCATCTCCTACCTTTCCTGGTTTTACACAGTCGCCGATTATTACATAGTCGGAAGCAGCATCGTACAACCCGTCTACCACGCTTGATAGCGACTTCATCCCGACGGACACAATAACAGTGTCAGCATCAAACAGTTTTTCATTGCCGTCCCCATCTCTTGCAACTACCCCCGTCTCCGTAATCGCTAAACATTTTGTATTCGTCTGCAGATGTACATCTCTTAATGCATACATAAGCCCGTTCTTGTGCGGAGGATTGGTATCGCAGGCAACATCACCAAGCATTTCTATAATCGTAACTTCTTTTCCCTGTCTCGACATATCAACCGCAATCTCACAGCCAATAAGGCCACCCCCGATGATAACAAGTTTTTGCCCCATCTGTGTTTCCTCTGTATAAACATTAGTCCCCAGAATCACATTGGCTAGATTCATTCCTGGTATATTCGGAACAATCGGCTCCGCACCTACCGCCGCTATTAGTACATCAGGAGCGATTTCTTTAACTAACTCAGGTGTAGCCTCGGTCTGCAACATCACTGTTGTACCACTGTTCTCGACCCGCCTCACTAATTGTTCACGAAAATACATCAAATCTTTTTTAAACGGGACATAGTCTGCAAACTTTAAAGCCCCCCCAAGCGAGTTTGTCTTTTCACAGAGAATAACCTCATGTCCACGTTGCGAAGCTGTTAGAGCCGCCTGCATTCCTGCCGGGCCGCCACCGGCTATCATTACTTTTTGCCATTTAGATGTCGGCGGTATTAAAAACTGATTTTCGTATTCTCGGCCAACAACCGGATTAATCGAGCATTTCATCGATCCCTTGGCAAACAGCCGGCCATGACATTCTGTGCAACGTAGGCAGCGAAGTATTTCTTTCGCCCTGCCCTGCTTTGCCTTCTTGGGCAAATCGGGGTCGGCAATGAGAGCTCTGCCAACAGTGACCATATCCGCTTTACCGCCAGCAATAATTTCTTCCATCATCTCAGGTTCAGCTAAGCCGCCAACACAGGTGACCGGAATAGTAACTGCTTTTTTAATCGCCTCGGCAAGATACACATTACATCCTCTTTCAAAGAATATGCTCGGCGACATAATCCGGGTCCCTTCATCACTAAAAACGCCACCTGCCGATACCTGAATCAGGTCAACTTTGTCCTCAACCATTTTGGCGAATGCTACCGCATAATCCATATCATACCCATCGACAACAAGCTCGGCCCCACTCATACGCATCTCAATAGGAAAATTATTTCCTACTTTTTTGCGGATTCGATCAAGTACCATGATGGGAAAACGGGCGCAATTTTCCAGTGATCCGCCATATTTGTCTGTGCGTTTATTAGTGCGTGGAGACAAAAACTGACTGATCAACCAGCCATGCCCAGCATGAAACATGACCATGTCAAACCCGGCCCTTTTCAATGTCATTACCGCCTCGGCGAACTCATCCGCCACTTCATTCATCATCGCTTCATCCATTTCATCGACCTGAACGCCGTCAGCTCTGGTATAGGCCGTCGGACCAATAGGATTTCTGCCCCCGTTGTTTTCCGGCATGCAGTGTATCGCGCCACCATGGGAAATCTGAATCGACGCCAGCGCATTGTGCCGATGAATGGCCTCAACTACATTGGCCAGGGTCGGAAAGATTTTGGGGTCGTTGACCAAAACCATCTGGTTATGGGTTTTGCCATTTTTCATCGATACGATGCTTTCGCCCAACGTAACAACAGCGGCTCCTCCCTTCGCCACAGCTTCATAGTAGGCGATAATATCCTTTGAATACCCCTGCTTGGGGTCAAGCTCGGTGAATGACATCGGGGCAAGAGCTATGCGATTTTTAAGAGTAATCGGGCCCACTTTCAACGGACTAAATACATTCGGGTAATACCTCATAATCATTATGTCCTCCAGTTTCACTTAGAATAAAAACTCTTATTTTTACAGACAACCTGCTTCTAGAGTCATTGCCAGATCTCCAACCCGCAATATACTCCAGACAACAGGAATACGGCCAAATGCAGGGCAACAACACCAGGCCCAAACCGGTTTAGAAAACTGTACTTCGGACCCACGCAGAAACTTTTCTACCCCCCATTGGGTGGGGGGGTAGAAAAGTTTTTGGCTACATTGTGCCTGTCAACATTTCGAGATGCAGCCAGCCTATTTGAAGAAGAAATCAAGCTGTGCCCGGAACATGTTCTCGCGTTCACCCGATGTTACATTATGAACACCGCCCGGTTTGGTTCCATATTTAGCACTATTGATATATTTTTGCATATCATACCAGACGGTCAGCATCGTACTGTTCCAGGGAACCCACTGCACTCCGACCCGAACGCCCTTCAGATTGCCGTAGTAGCGGTCGTCGTTGGACATGATTGAATTATTTTCCAAGTTATGGTATGTCACATAGAAATCATAGGATTTGGGAACAAAGGGGATGGCGTCTTTATACTTGAGCCGGGCGTAATAGCCCTTGTTATCTTCGTCATAGCTGCTCTTGATGTACGCGGCTTCAAAGGCAACGTCTTTGCTCAGCTTGCTGTCGAAGCCGCCTTCCCAGTAGTTTATATAATCTTTATTATGGGTAATAGACGCGTAAGCCGCTGCAGGAGCCAGACCCCAGTTGCTCTGGTTCTGCTGATAAGACACTTTGAGGTTGGTGGCGGCGCTTAACGGGGCCACGACGTCGGCCGCCCGGTAGCCCATGCTAGCGAACGTGCCGCCTGGCACATAATCGGTATTCTGTCCACCGACCAACGTGGTTTTTATCAGGTTGCCAAAGGTTAGTTGGACACCTTCGACTTGCAGATATAGACCGTGGGTTAGGCCGTAAGCGGGTATATAGGTGAAGCGGCCCAGTTTGGTGGAAAATCCGTCAAAAATTCCCTCGACATAGGCCTGCACGCCCCAAGAGTTCCAGTCGTTGGCAGGATTAGGGAAAGTGCTGCCAGCATTTCCTACTTGCTGTTCATCATGCATATATACTTTGTGCACTTCGCTACTGGTAATCGCCGTAAAATTGTCGTTGATTTTGTAGAACGTATTGAGGATGAAAACGTTGCTCCGGTCGGCAACGCCTTCGTTCTTCCAATGGTCATAGCGGTTGCCCACGATACCGAAATAGTGGAAATTGTCCGCTTTTTTTTCGAGGTTATCCACCCGGGCACCGATCACTTTCAGTTCGTCAGAAAATTCCTTCGCCAGTTTTTCGATCAATGCTTTGTTTTCGGCGTCGACCTTATCTTCTTTTGCCATAACATTGGCGACAATCTGAGCCATTTCGTAGCGGGTCATGGTCTTGTCACCGTGGAAGTTTCCGTCGCCATAGCCATCGACAATACCGGCTTTAACCAGTTTGCCAATGGCACCGTATGCCCAATGTTTGGTCGGAACGTCGCTGAATTGACTGCCGGCGGCGGCGGCGATGCTTGCAAAACAGAACATAGCAGTCAAAACTATCGCTATAATCTTTTTCATAATTTTCCACCTTCTCTTTCTGGCGGCCTAAATAAGCCGCTCTAATAAAATACCTTATACAACAAGGTGCAGCGTTTCTTCGCTAACAACCACCCGCCCCGCCATTTCCAGTTGGCTAGAATCATAGCGAAATGTCCGATGTTTCTTTCCCTATTCTATAAAAACTTTCGCCGGGTATTGGTGGTTATTTGCCGTATCGCCCCCTTTACATCAGAAAGTCGACTTTTTTTAACACCCCCTTACGATTTTATAAATTGGTACAAACCTAGGGACTGAAAAGTATGTAATCCTTACCAGTCCCCAGTTAGAACCCGCTGACAGATCATTCGGAAAATTTCAACTTAGGCCTTGAAGGATTGGCTCTTGCTTGAACCAAATACCTTCGGCGGATTTAAGAGAACCCCGATAATAAATCCAGCAATACCCACGATAGCTACTAGGTTGACCGACATCCAGTAGAATCCCGTCGTGTGCAGGGCGAAAGCGCCGGCCGCGACGCCGATTGTAGCGCCAAAGCCGCCAAGAGCTATGGTTAGCCCCCCTATTTTACCAGTGATATGTTCTGGATAGTTTTTCGCGATAAAGGCATAAACTTGCGGATTGACCAAACCCGCGAAGAAACCAAAGAGAATCAAAGCGAGAAGCAATAGAGAATCGGACGTGCAGACCCCGGAAAACTTAACGGAAAAACAGCACACCGCGCTTACCACCGCGCCAATCATAACCATCGGCCTGGCCCGTCCGGCAAACACCTTTTCGGCAATAATACCGCTAAGCAGCGATCCCAGCATATAAGCGATCTGGGCAACCATCATAAACTTCCCTGCCCCCATCGGTCCAAAGCCGAGGCCCACCGGCGGTTCAACCGCCAGATAGGAGGGAGTCAAATCGTTGAATGCCTGATACTCCCAAGAATTTAAAAAGGCACAGCCAATACCCGCCCAGGTAGCCACCAGTAACAAAGCTTTTTTAAAGTCGACTCCGCTCCCAACATTCTCTCCTTTTACTTCCTGTTGGACAGGCGGCTTACCACCAAGAGCGACGATCATCGCAAAAACAAAGGCTATAACCATCGACACGCTCATCCAAGCTAACGCCACTTGCCAGCTTCCCGTAGACTGCAGTGTTGCCGGAACGACTACGAAGCCAAGCGCAACCCCCAGGGATACGGAAAAGCCCTGAACCCCGGTAACAGTTCCCCTTTCCGACAGGGGAAACCATTGAGCGGCCAACGCAGCGGCGGAGGCCATGATCGGCCCGGTTCCGCACCCCACCATAGCCCTGACAACAGTCATCCCGGTAACCGAGTCACCGGCAACCGGCACTAAAGCAGCTCCTAAAAACACCACAACTATACTAACAAACCAAACCCGAACAATACCAAAACGATCGATTAAAAAACCGCCAACGAGAGCCGAAATCGCCATAAATAAGTTAAATGTTCCCATCGTAATGCCGGCTACTTCTCCCAGACTTAGTCCCGTAGCTTTAGCTATCACACCAATTAACGGGGCGGGAGAAATCATTACCATTGCCGTTCCCGCCGTTACAAGGCAAAGAGCCACAATTACAAACCACCGGAACCGCGGAAAAACAACTGATTCGGACATACTACTTCTTCCTCCTTAAAATTTAGTCTACAATAACAAAAACACATATAGATTAAGCCCCCAAATAATAAAGGTAAGAACAGGCTCCAAGTCAGCAGTTGAATATTTTCTCCCCTCTCTTGAGCCTCATGCGACATTTTTTTGCTCTCCAAGCAAAACAGACTTAAATTCCCATTCTCCCCTCCACGCGATATTCATGGCAGCGTGAAAACCTCCACGCATTGCGGTTTACCATTTGACTGGCTTATTTAGCCCGCGACAAAGATCGCACAACAAATCCAAGTGATAGTAAATTCAGATCTTGGTAATGTGAAACCTGTCTTCACCCTCTCCGTCTAGGTCATTATTCCAAAATTAACCCTCTACATTAGGTGTCAGGAGAACCCGCGCCACATTTAATTTGCCTGTTGCCAACTCTTCCAACTTGCTGATGGCATCCTCCAGCGGTACTTTAAGAAGGGAATAGGGCGAGGTGTCCAGTTTTCCGGCACCAATCAAATCGAACAGCATTCCGATTTCTTCCTTCGTGTAAACGAAGGAAAATTTTAAATCGCACTGTTTGTGTCCTATAGCCGACGTCACTAATTCATAAGGCCGACTGTCACTACCGACAAGCATCACCTGGCCGCTAGGCATGCAAAGATCAACACAGGTTTGTATGGCTGAAGGATGTCCTGCCGCCTCAAAGCAAACCTGAGCGCCGTTCGCCCGCCAGAGTAATTCTCTGGCCTTGGCGACATCTTCCTCATTGCCTGGATCAAACGCATAGTCGGCACCAACCTCCAACGCCAACTGACGTTTGGAACCCAGCGGGTCAAAGGCAATCAGATGCGTCGCCCCAGCCAGCTTGGCGGCCTGAATAATCGACAAACCAATCGAGCCGCAACCTAGCACAACAGCACTGTCGCCCACACGTATGTCCGAGCGGCGCACAGCGTGAAAGCCAACACCAAGTACGTCAAACAATACCGCCTGCTCAAAGGTAATGGAGTCAGGAATTACAAAAAGTTCATTTTGGGGAAATTTCGAAAGAATATATTCGGCATACGCCCCTTGTGTATCAGGACCGATCCCCAGAGTGTTGGGGAACCCATGAATACAAGTGTTGGGATTGCCGGTATTACAGGAATAGCAGTGTCCACAGTCACCGGGAGGCCCCACTGCGACGCGGTCACCCACCTTCACGCAGGTCACTCCTTCCCCCACTTCTTCGACATAACCGACCGCTTCATGCCCAAGGACAAGCTCCCAATTAAAGATTCCCGGCAGCGAATAGGCATGAACATCTGTGCCACAAATACCGCAAAAGACAATCTTGACCACCACTTGGCCGGGACCGGCCTGCGGCTTGGGAATATCTATAAACTCCAAATTGCGTGGACCATGGTACTTAACTGCTTTCATATTTTTCGTCTCCTTGTTCTGCATATGAATTCTAAAACTTGGAACCACCGTTAGCCAAGATGTGTTGACCTGATATCCAACGTGCCCGTTCCTCAGTCAAAAAGACAATAGCCTCCGCAACATCCTCAGGCTGACCTAAGCGTTTGAAGGGTGAGGCGGCGGCCACTTCCTTCTTAAATTCTTCAGGATGGTCCTGGATCATCGGGGTTTCAGTCAAACCCGGCAGAACACTATTAATCGTGATCCCCCGCTGCGCCAGTTCGTTGACCGATGCCTCCACTAAGGAAATAAGCGCAGCCTTGCTCGCTATGTAAACGGCCAGTCCGTCTACCGGGTATTTCACACTGCTTGAAGAAGTCACAACAATCCTTCCGCCGTCATTAAGTCGTTTTTTCGCCTCTTTCAAACAAAAAAGCGTTCCCTTGACATTAACATCAAAAGTGAAATAGTAATCATCTTCGCTGATTTCTTCCAACGGCTTGGGCGGAACGCCAGTTCCAGCATTGGCCACAAAAATGTCTGGCGACCCGAAAAGCTCCTCGCACTTATCGAACATCCTCGATATATTTGCCACTTTACTGATATCACCATTAAAGGCCGCCGCCACACCGCCTCTTGTTTCAATCGCTTTTATGGTTTCCGCTGCCGGAGCATCATCACCCACATAATTGATCAGCACCGCCGCACCGGTCGCTCCCAGCAGTTCAGCGACAGCCCGGCCAATTCCCTGTGAACCCCCAGTTATAATGGCAACTTTTCTTTTTTGATTCATAGTCTTCTCTCCTCCTTTTATTATTTTCCAAGGTTCATCTAAAACAAAGTCGGCTCTTGTATAATCTCGATCAAATTGCCGGCATTATCTCGAATAAACCCAACTAACTCTCCTTCCATCTGGAAAATATCTAAAGCAACATCCACGTTGCGGGATTTAAGATAGGACATCACTTGATGTATGTCGGCTACCGCATAAGCCACATGCTTTGTACCATGCGTTTTTATATCGCAATTCGGAAATCGTCTTTCTTCCGGCAAGGGCGAAGCATTTTCAACCTCAAATAGCTCTATCTTAAAATCCCCATGTTCTAAGAAAGCAACTTTCGCCATTAAAGCTGGTATATATTGATTCGAAACCAATGTAAAACCTAACATTTCCTGATACCACGCAATAGACTCCTCAATATTCGGAACGCTGACACCACAATGAAGCGGCCTTATGGAAACTGCATGCTTTTTCGTTCCATCTCCACATTTTCCCTCCATTATCACGCCTCCATTAAAAATGATTTCACTCATATAGGTAATCTCTAATTCACCCATCTATAGAGAAATTTTCTAACTTACAATATAAGTGGTCTGAAATCTCTAATATAGTCTTGGTCGGGCCGTTCAAGTATAAACGTGCTGATAAATTCGCTTCCGGGAATTAAAAATGGATAATTCTCATAGGTTGCCCATTGGGGTTTGGTATATTGGGGCGGTTTTGAAAGTATCGAATTTACCCAGCCGTTATTATTTTCATACCACATTTCAGAAACACGATGCCATTGCTTATAAAATAAATCATCATGATTCTCCTTAAAGTCTTCGCCCTGCGGTAGCGGCATCTTTCCATTATAAGCCTTAGTGCTAAAGAATCGAGTCAATCCCGGTTGTTTCATAACCTCAGGGACATGGGTGTTTAAGTACCAATCTTCGCCTTCCTCGACCGAGACGCCATCCGGATACCGAAAAACAGTTACCCAGCGCAAAATTGTATGATCGTCAAAACAACATTTTCCGCCGAGAAAATCTTCCGTTGGTTCGGCTGGAATACTAACTACGATAGCGTCACAAGCCCCTGGTTGGGTGGTCATTGCGAGCAAACCTTTTGTTCCTCGACGCAATGTTTTATCAGGTACCCAGTTTTCGTGAACCCTGTAATTAAAGTAACCATAGTTTTCACCCCCCGGTGGTGCTGGCACTACCCGGTATAGCACATATTTAGCCGTCCAAGGAATCTGGGTCATCACTTCGGGAACGTGATACCGGTAAAACCAACGCTCTAAAGCCGGACGATCATTCTCGTCATTCAGCTTGTGAATAATAAGCAGCTTAGACATTTCCATAACTATCCATCCCCTTGTTTTAATATTGCAAATTATATCAATATTGCAAATTGCATGTTCAATTCAATATATAAGCAAATTTAATGCCAAATCGAAATATCCGCGCTTTTAAAGCCGTTTGTTTAAATCATCAACCAATCACTGTATCGTATCACAACCATAGTGCATCACTTTAATACTTATTATTGCTTTTCGCTACAGCAAGCATTAAAATTATTGATAGAAAATCAAGATACCAGTATTTAAGAAAAGGATGTAAAGATATGCATTTGGAAATAAGCAAAGAGGTATTCTTTACAAGAGACGGCCTTCTTGACACAATATTGGATAGTACCTTTGATCAAGCAATAATCGTTGACAAAAATGAAAGAATTATTTTTTTTTCTAAATCAAGTCAAGCCTTCTCAGGAAAGACACCAAAGCAATTGCTCGGTAAAAAAATAAGCGAAGAAGTACCAAATCATAGATTTAGTGAAATTCTTCGCTCCGGTGTCGCAGAAAAAAATACTTTAACCGTTATCCGTGACATGATGGCTGTCACCCACCATATTCCAGTAAAAGACAACGGAGAAATCATTGGCGCTATCGGAATTGTCACCTTCAATAGTTTATCAACAGTAAATAAGCTAGTTGCTACACTTGCAACCAACCATAACAAAGACTACAGTGATCTGTACGACAACATCGCCCGCCACCAAAGTTCATACACTTTTTCCGACTATATCGGAAATAGTGAAATTGTTAAACGTTTATTGGACGACGCCAAGCGTTTCGCCAACTCAAATTACCCAGTATTAATCATTGGCGAAACAGGCACCGGTAAAGAAATTCTGGCAAACGCCATTCACGCTGAAAACAAACGTACATTTAATAAACCTTTTGTAAAAATAAATTGCAGTGCTATTCCTAACAACCTCTTAGAATCAGAACTATTCGGCCATGAAAAAGGAGCGTTTACCGGCGCATCTGCTAAAAAAATCGGGAAATTCGAAATGGCTCATAATGGATCAATTTTACTTGACGAGATTGGGGAAATGGATCTGGTGCTGCAGACTAAACTTTTACGAGTACTCGAGGAAAGAGAGTTTGAAAGAGTAGGCGGCAACAAATTAATCCCTACTAATGCCAGAATAATTGCATCCACCAATGCAAATTTACCTAATTTATGCCATCAAAAAAAATTTCGTGAAGATTTATACTATCGCTTAAGCACACTGGAAATTCATGTACCACCTTTAAGAAATCGACTTGAGGATATCCCTCTACTAGTCGACCATTTCATCTGTTCAGAATCCTTAAATATAAAATTCAATCGCGATGCCTTACAGGCACTAATGAATTATTCATGGCCGGGTAACATTCGTCAGTTAAAAAATATTATTAATCGATTTGGAGTAATGAATAACAACCATCTCATTACTCAAGCCGATGTCAGCGCCGTCTTGCATAAAGTACCTTCCTCAGAATCATCTGTTTCAATCAACAATCTGAACAATTCACCCCCGTCCAATGCTCCAGCCTTAGCACAGACAGATCTGGAGTCCATTGAAAAAAGTGCAATTATACAGGTCTTACGTCAATGCAACTTCAATCAAGTAGCCGCTGCAAAAAAACTTCATATTGCCCGCACCACTTTGATCCGCAAAATTAAAAAATATAAAATCACACCTGAAACATATTGAAATTTCAGGTGGCAGACCACAATCTTATTCTATTAAGAAGAGTTATGTCTCCCTGTTTGAAAATGCTTTAATGGCCTCTCGTTTAAGGTGCGCACTACTATCATTTATATAACTAACCTCCTTGTCTAGCAACAATGATACCAGACAAGGAGATAAAAAAAATAGAAATTTACAGTGAAAGATCCTATGGTTAAAGTTGCCCGGCAAAGGATGTCCTCTCTGCAGTTAACCAAAGCTTTAAGCAACGCATCTGAGGCATGTCGCCAATCTGGAATGGATCGGATGAGTTTCTACGAATGGAAACGCCGTTTTCAAACGCAGGAGATTGAAGCGCTCAAAGACTTATCTCCCATTCACAGCGCATCCGCAAACAAAATTTCCCGAAATGGAGGCAAAAATACCGAAGGTTAGTCTCAAACATCCTGTTCCGATTTTTTACTTAATTTTATAATTCAGTTTTTGTTGGAAGTTCTTCTTTATGTAATGCTTTATCTATCTGTCTATCAAATCGAGACACTCCCACAATATTGGTACTGTCAAGAAAAACTACATTTTGTCTCAGTGCCCATTTTCTTGGTTTCTAATTATTTTAGAAACCTCTGCGCATGTAAAAACATTTTATAGATTCCCTCTCGTTATTATCATACAAAAATTGGCCTGTTTTCTAAATTAATCTTACTCATCCTTTAATACAATAAACTTACGCCTTTTAAACAACAAATAAAATCC
>Ga0316604_10000420_pt1 | contig 53543 bp, 52 predicted proteins | sample OWC_soil_day20_C_FD_207650 | JGI IMG/M metagenome (GOLD analysis project Ga0316604, IMG submission 207650) | Wetland soil microbial communities from Old Woman Creek delta, Ohio, United States - OWC_soil_day20_CT | ecosystem: Environmental > Terrestrial > Soil > Wetlands | place: USA: Ohio...
CGCGGCATTGTGCGAGGAGGGCGCCACGGTCCAGCGGCAGGCGGCGTTCGCCATCGAGCACGTGCAGCACCGGCACATCGGTTTCCACTTGCGGTGCGACACCGGCGGCTGCGCGTTCGGCGGCGCGGCGCTCACGGTAGAGCACATAGGCGCGGGCCACGTCGTGTTCGCCGGAACGCATCAAGGCCAGCTCGACCTGATCCTGGATATCTTCGATATGGAGCGTACCGCCGCCGGGCAGGCGTCGCGTGAAGGCCTGCACCACGGTGTCGGTCAGGCGCGTGATCAGGTCGCGCTGGCGGGCGGAAACGGCGCCCTGACTGCCTTCCACGGCGAGAAAGGCCTTGCCCAGTGCCGTGGCGATCTTGTCCGGGGTGAAACGCACGACGGCGCCATTGCGGCGGATCACTTCGAAGGCGTGGGCCTGGTCGAGGGTCTGAGCGGTGGGGGAGGGCGTTGCGGGCGTGGCAAGGCTGTCGGCAAGCATGGCGGGTTCTCTCTCGTTGGTTTTTGTATCAGGGAGGAGTACGCCGGCCGGCTCGCGGGACACGCTTTCCCTGGGGAAAGGGGCGTTGTCCGCGATCCGCCCGGGGCACCCCGCCTCTGGCTGGATAATTCTTGTGCGGCGGCAGGTCTCCTGGCTGGCGAGTCGGCATCGGTGCCCAGCCTTCCCGGGGGTCAGCCCAGTGGCCTGGAGAGGCTCCGACTCATCGCCTTCAGTTGCGGGGGCAGCTCCGGATGGGGCGCTTCATGTGCCTTGCCGGATTCCCTTTTCATCCCTTGCAGGAACCGTCGTGGGGCGAACTTTAACCCGGCGGGTTTGCTGCTGACAAGCAAAACAAGACCTGTATCTAGGTGCGGTTTTGCTTTTGGCTACTACATATAGTTGTTTTCAGGTCTGCGAGGCCTCTTCGCCAGGCTTGCCGGAGAGCGCCTTCAAGCGCTGCTGCAAGGCTTCGATGCCTGCACTCAGCTCGGCGAGATCCTGCGCGAAAGCGGCATGTTCGTTGTGCGTGACGACCAGCCCGGCTTCGTCGCGGATCTGGCTGAGCACGGCGCTGCCGAGTTTCTGGCCGGCCTGCAGGGTATGTGTGCCAGCGGTGTGCACCGCGTGGGCGGTGCGCGTCGCGACCGCATCCCCCAGATAGGGGGCCAGCCAGGCCGCGAGGTCCGGGCGCAAATGCTTGAGCAGCTTGGCCAGGGTTTCGGCGAAAGCCGCATTGCCTTCGATGTGAGCGTGCTGGCTGAGATTTTCGGGGGCATCGCGGAGCGCCCCGAGGGCTTCGGCAGGGACGCGGATGCTGACCGTGTTCTCGCTTTCCGCCGCTGCCGCATGCAGGCGCAGGTCTTCGCCTACCGTGAAGCGCAGGCGCAGCCCCGCGACCTCCAGCAAAGCCGTCTGGGCCACGTGCGGGCGCAACAGCGCGGCTGCCCAGGGCTCGGCCGCCAGTAGGCGATTGATGAAGAACAGGGGGAAATCGGCAAGCATGGTTGCTCCGGGGGTTGAGGCAAAAAAACAAGGCCGCCGGATTCTAGCCCGGCGGCCTGTGGATTGCGGCAGGTTTACGCCGGCGTGTCAGTTGTATTGCTGGATCCCAGCCAGGACCCAGCCGCGATTGCCGTCTACCGGCTTGGTCAGGTGCCAGAGCTCGTCGAAGTTCTGCGGGGCCGTGTTTTCCTCTTCGCGCAGGGTGCCGGAGTAATGCACGCTGGCGATGTACTGGCCCTTTTCTTCCACGACTTCGAGCACCTCGGCATTGAGCATGACGACGTCGGTGCGCTGTTTGGCGCCGCCCCGTTCGTCAATCTCCAGCTTGATCTCGGCGAAGATTTCCGGCGAGGTGAATTCGCGGATGTCGGCCAGATTGCAGGCATCGTTCGCCGCTTGCAGGCGGATGAAATTCAGCTTGGCCTGGCGCTCGAACACTTCCACATCAAAGTCTGCCGGGAAATTGCGGGCATTCCCGACGGGGGCCGCACCGCCACCGACTGCTGCGGGCGCTTCCTGTTCGCGGGCGAAGGGGCTCACCGTTCCGCCGGCATACGCGGGGGCGGGTTGTTGGGGCTGAGCGCCAGCCAGCAGGCGACGGATCAGCATGAAAGCCACCAGCCCGCCGATCACCAGCAGGATGATGCCGGCGAAGTCACCGCCGACGCCGAAGTGCGACAGCATCGCGGCCAGACCGATCCCGGCAGCGATCCCGGCGAGCGGGCCGGCCCAACGGCGCCAGCCGCTTTGTGCTGGCGCGGCAGTCGGGGTGGGCGCCGTGCTGGGGTGAACGCCTTGCTGGGGTGCCGTGCTGGGAGGCGTGGCCTGGCGTTGCATCGGCGCGACCTGGCGCTGGATGCCGGCGCTGCGACCGCCACCGAGGCGCCGGGCTTCTGCATCGGCAATCGTCAGACTGAGACTCAGAACCACCAGCAGGCAGGACAACAGGGTTTTCTTGATCATGCGTTTTCTCTCACGAAGGGGCGGCACGCGAACGTGCCAACAGTCCCTTAGATGCAGGCAATCCGGCTAAGTTCAAGACCCGGCGCAAGTTTTGTGATGCCTAGCGGCAGAACGCTGGCGCCATGCGTGCCTGCCGATCCGTTTCGCAATGCCAGGAGACCTTGCCATCCTTCACGGCAGGGACAAAACGCAGGCTCGTGTCCGCTGCTTTGCCACCCAGCAGGGAGGGTTTGCCGGCCGGTAGATGCGGGGTCAGTGTGATCGTGCCGCCGTTGCCGACTTCCAGTTCGCCGAAAGGCTGCAGGGCTGTGCCGGCTGGGGAATTCGCCAGGCCATCGAGCACGCTGTCAACGGTCGCCAGATCCGACCCGCGGGTTTGCAGATCGGCCAGGACGGCCTGGGCGCGCTGGTCGAACACCACCAGCTTGGCGCGCTGGGTGTAGTCGTGGTACGCCGGAATGGCCACGGCCGCCAGGATCCCGATGATCGCCACGATCATCAACAAGCCGGCCCCTCCTCCTGCACCCGGCACACGGATCGTGACCAGGGCGAGCAGTTTGGCCAGGATATGGCGCGAAGGCGCTTTCAGCTGTTCGCCCGTGGCCAGAGCCCGTATCGCCAGCATGCGCTTGGAGAGCCATGGATAATCCGACATCAGCTCGTGGTAGGACATCCAGAACCCGCGCGTGTCCTGGGTCTGGGCGATGAAGGCGTCGCGATTCAGGTGGGCCCAGCGCCGCGAGCCGGCAGAGATCACCCCGAGCGCGAACTCGGCATCTTCGGGTTTGTTGCACAGCGCGAAGCCGTAGCGGTCGCAGGTGTATTCCTGGGCGCGCCGGTAGGCTGCGCCGATCAGTGGCAGGAAGGCCGTCGGCAGGATCAGTACCGTCTTGAACCAGCTGGTATGGCCGCGATGAATGTGGCCGAGTTCATGACCGATATAGAAATCCAGTGCGTCAGGGCGTTCGTCGAGCGCATCGACGATCGGCGAAAACAGGATCACGTAATGGCTGCCGAGGAATTTGGCGGCCAGGGCGTTGAATACCCCGTCGGATTGCAGCAGGTAGGCTTCCGGCAGCTTCTCGATGCCCAGGCGCTCGCAGCCTCGTACGATGCGCGCATGCAGATCGGGAAACTGCTCGGCGGTGATGCGTGCGCCGGTGCCCCGTACATGCGAGATGAAATACGAGAAGCCGAAGACGTGGGCGATGTAACCGAACAGCAGATAGATCAGCAACAAGCCGAAGGTGATGGCCAGCAGGATCAGCCAGATGAGCCCGGAGAGCCAGGCATGGATGGCGAACAACGTCTTTTCGCGCGGATAGGGTGTGACGGCGAGCGTGGCGTGCATGAGGGATCCTGTCCAGAAAGGAAAATCGGTCCCGGATTATGACATTCACGAGCGCTTGCGCAATCGACCGTCCGGCGTTTTATGCGGCGGGGAAATCAGAGCTTGTAGCCGCGATGCAGGGCAACCGCGCCCGCGGCGAGGTTGAAATACTCCACACGTTGCAGGCCCGCCGTTTCGAGCATGCCGGCGAGCGTGGGCTGATCCGGGTGCATGCGGATCGATTCGGCGAGGTACTGGTAACTCGCGGCATCGTTGGCGATCTTTTTGCCCAGCCACGGTAGAACCTTGAAGGAATACACGTCGTAGGCCTTTGCCAGCGGTTTCCAGATCTGCGAGAACTCCAGCACCAGCAGGCGTCCGCCGGGCTTGAGGACACGGCGCATTTCGGTCAGTGCCACATCCTTGTGGGTCATGTTGCGCAGGCCGAAGGCGACCGTTACCAGATCGAAGTGATTGTCGGGGAAAGGCAGTTTCTCGGCATCGCATTGTGCTACCGGCAAGGCCCGGCCTTTGTCCAGCACCCGGTCACGCCCCACGCTGAGCATGGCGTGGTTGATGTCGGTGAGCCAGACCTGGCCGCTCGCGCCCGCCCGCTTGGCAAAGGCCAGGGACAGGTCTGCCGTGCCACCGGCCACATCCAGCACGCGTTCGCCGGGCCGTACGTTGGCGAGTTCGACGGTGAACGCCTTCCACAGACGATGCATGCCGCCTGACATCAGGTCGTTCATCACGTCGTATTTTTGTGCGACGGAAGAAAATACGCCGCGTACCCGGCGGGCTTTCTCGCTCTCGGGAACCTGTTCGAAACCGAAATGGGTGGTCTTGTCGTTCATGGCAGCAACCTCTTGTCAGGCCTCATCCCGATGGAAACCGGGCTCCAGACGTGCCCGCGAGCACTGGATTCCGGCCTGTGCCGGAATGATGGCTATGATTTGTCCGGGCCTATTCTAGTGCTTGCCGCAGCTTTTGGCGGCGGGCTTGGGTTGCAGCGCTTCGGGCACCGGAGCGGCCGGGTCGCGGCTCGCGCCGGCTTCGGCCAGGCGTTGCAGGTAGGTCGCCCACAGGGCTTCGTGCCCGGTTGCCAGTTCGTAGAAATAGTCCCAGGAGTACAGGCCGCTGTCATGCCCGTCGGAGAACACCAGCTTGACCGCGTAGTTGCCGACCTGTTCGATGTCGGTGATTTCAACGTCGCGCTTGCCGACCTGCAGCACTTCCTGCCCGGCGCCATGCCCGCGCACCTCGGCCGAGGGGGAATACACGCGCAGCAGTTCGTGGCTCAGGTTGGCTGTGACGCCATCCTCGAAAGCGATTTCCAGCGTGCGGGCGCGCTGATGCAAGGTGATTGCGGTGGGGTTCGGGGTATCCGGATTCAAGCCAGCCATGGTGGGCGCTACAGAAGCAAGGAAAGCGAGATGATAACCGGGCTGGGTCCGGCGTGCGTGCAGTGCGCCGGGTGCGGACTCTTGCTGACTCCCGATGCCTGACTTGTATTGCACAATGGTTACCTGTCACATAAACGTCACGATGCGGCAATAGACTTGCGTCATCGATCTGAAAAAAGGGGAATCCCCGTGCCTGCCAACATCCTGCTAGTCGAAGACGAGCCTGCCATCCAGGAACTGATTGCCGCCAACCTGACGCGCGCCGGGCATACCGTGATGCGCGCCAGTGACGCCGAAACCGCCCAGCGCATCGTGCGCGAAGCCTTGCCGGATCTGGTGTTGCTGGACTGGATGTTGCCGGGCATGTCCGGCGTGGAGTTTGCACGCCGTCTGCGCGCGGACGAGCGTACGCGGGGCATTCCGATCATCATGCTGACGGCTCGCAGCGAGGAGCAGGACAAGGTGATGGGGCTCGACATCGGTGCTGACGATTACATCACCAAGCCCTTTTCGCCCCGCGAACTGGTCGCCCGCATCAAGGCCGTGCTGCGCCGGCGCGCCCCGCAGGCCACCGAGGATGCGGTGGAGCTGGGCGGTCTGCGGCTCGATCCTGCCACGCACCGCGTCACGGCGGCTGGCGAACTGGTGAATCTGGGGCCGACGGAATTCCGCTTGCTGCATTTCCTGATGACCCACGCGGAGCGGGTACACTCGCGCTCACAACTGCTGGATCAAGTCTGGGGAGATCACGTGTTCGTGGAAGAACGTACCGTCGATGTGCACATCCGGCGTTTGCGCAGCGCGCTGGAGCCGAGTCTGCATGATCGCCTGGTGCAGACCGTGCGCGGCAGCGGCTATCGCTTCTCGACCGAGATTACCGAGATGGTCAACAACTGAGTCAGGGGCCGGTCAAATTCTTTCCAGTCGTTACATCTGGCTTGCTTCCTCCGCCACATTCCTGATCCTGCTCGGGCTGGCCGGGCTGTGCTGGGCGTTCTTCGATCTTGATACCGCCTTGCTGGTGCTGCTCCTGCTCTTGTTCGGGCTGCTCGTGCATCACCTGCACAACATGGTCAAAGTGGTCCGCTGGGCCCGCGAACCGCTGGGTACGCATGTTCCCCGCGCTCTGGGCATTTGGGATTACATCTTCGCCAACCTGAGCCGGCGCACCCGGGTTGCCATGGAGCAGCGGGAACAGCTGGCACGCAGCCTGGCGCGTTTCCGCGAAGCCAGCCAGGCCATGCCGGACGCCGTGATCTACCTGTCGCAGCATCAGACCATCGAATGGCTGAACACGGCGGCGGCCAGCTATTTCGGTCTGGATGCGGAACGCGATCTGGGCCGTGCCATCACCACCCTGATCCGGGAACCGGACTTCGTGCGGTTCATGAAGGAGACCGAAGAGGCGCGTTCGGTCGAGCCCCTGATCCTGCATAGCCAACGCCAGGATCGCCTGAGCCTGTCGATTCAGCGTGTGCCCTTCGGCGAAGACCTGGAGATGATTTTGGCGCGTGACATCACCCAACTGGAACGCCTGGACATGATGCGCCGGGACTTCGTGGCGAATGTCTCGCACGAACTGAAGACGCCGCTTACGGTGGTCAACGGGTTTGTCGAGACCTTGCTGGATGCGGGCGATGACATCGCGCCCGAGGATCGCCAGCACTTCCTCAGCCTGGCCCTGGAGCAGTCGATGCGCATGCAGCACCTGATCGAGGATCTGCTGACGCTGTCATCCCTGCAGGCGGGTTCGGAGCCTGCCGAGGAAATCCCGGTTAACGTACAGGCCCTGCTTGGCAGCGTGTTGCACGAAATCCAGATGCTGTCTGGCGGGCGTCACCAGATCCGGCTCGAAGCCGGTGCGCCGGCCTGTCTGCTGGGCAGCCAGAAAGAATTGCACAGCGCGTTCTCGAATCTGGCCAGCAACGCGGTGCGCTACACCCCGGAAGGCGGCAGCATCCTCCTGCGCTGGCACGAGAAGGAAGACGGGGGCGCGGAGTTTTCGGTGGAAGATAGCGGCATCGGCATCGGCCCCGAGCATATCGGGCGCCTGACCGAGCGTTTCTACCGGGTGGATCGCGGGCGTTCGCGTGAAACCGGCGGCACCGGTCTTGGCCTGGCCATCGTCAAGCACGTTCTGACGCGTCATCAGGCCCATCTGGATATCCGCAGCACACCCGGCAAAGGGAGCTGTTTTACGGCGAGTTTTGCGCCGAAGCGGATTGTTCCTCACGCACAAAGCTGACCCGGTCGAAATTGACGCCGCGCGTGATCAGGTGGGTCATGCGGGCCAGCCACGGGGATTCGCCTTCCACTTCGACCCGACGGTTCGAGACGTACCAGCCCGCTGGCACGATCAGGCTGGGATCGGTTTTCAGTGCCGGTACGCCGGGAATCATGAATCCCAGCCGGAAACGTTCGCGTACGTTCCGCCGCTCGGGGATCAGCAGGCGTACGGGCAGGACCACCGGCGGGCCGGGCATCAGCGAGACGCCCGCGCACAGCGTGCCGTTCTGCTGGAATTGCAGCCAGCTGATCTCCGCCAGCAGCATGCGTTCCTGCGGACTGGGCCGCACGCCGATGAGCTGGCGATGATCCAGACGCGAATCCCCCTGCCGGCGCATCAGGCGGAAGCCGGCTACGGACTGGTCCAGCACCTCCCATGTTTCCTGCACATAACCCAGGGCCAGGGCCCGGGCTTCGAGCTGTTCGTCGGTCGGTTCGGATTCCTCCGCCCGCTCGCCCAGTGCCAGCATGGCCTCGGTGCGGGTGAAGTCGTTGTAGTGGATCTGGTGATCTTCGGGCTGCTCGAATTTCTTGCCGGTCAGGAAATAGGCTACCGCCACCGGGTCCGCACAGATCTGGATCTGCCCGTTGAGCAGGCGGCGCGGAAACTTGCGCCCGGAGGCCGCCAGGCCCCAGGGCCGGTACAGCGATACCACCAGGCGCGCACAAGCCGGTTGTACGCAGTCGTCGCCCAGCCCGAGCGAGGCGGCGCTGACGCCCGACTTGAGCTGGCTCACCACTGCCTGGATGTGGGCGGCCAGCTTGCTGGTGTCCAGACTCCGGATCGGCCTATCGGCTGCAACCGGGGAGAGCGCCGGACGCAGCCCGTGGTCGCCATCCTGCCTGAGCAGGTAACGATTGCTGCGCTCGTCGGACGGGTTGTCCTGCAGGGTGCAATAGGGGGCGAAGCGCTGCGCCCAGCGCACGACCCAGCCGAACTCGCGCGGGGTCCGGCTGTATGGGCAGGCCACATCGGTGAGCAGCATCGCCACATAGGATTCGAGCGGGCTTTGGGCGCCCCAGGTTTCATTCAGTGCGTCGGATACGCGGGTCTGGGAAACCCCGACACGCTCTGCCGAGACATACAGCTTGTGCAGATCCAGCCAGAGGTTTCCGGGCATTTCGCGGCGCGCGCGGAAATATTCTGTCATGGCCAAGGTGTGATAGCGCAGGCGACGCTGCAACAGCATGGCGCGGTGATTGACCAGGGTATCACTACCTTCCAGCGCGTAACGCTGGGCGACAAAACCGTAGTTGGTAGCCATCAGGGACCACAGGCGCACGACCTGACGCAGGGTTTCCTCTTCATTGCTGGACGGCGGCAAGGGGCGTGAGGCATAGCGTTTGGCAATTTCACCCAGCACGTAATCGAGTGTCGGGCGGATCTCTTCCAGCACCTGCAGATGGCCTTGCGGCGGCGGCGACGCAACGGCCATCCCCTCCAGCAGGGCCAGCAAGGTGCTGCCGGCCTCTTCAAGATCGGTCACGCTGATGCGTTTGAGCAGCGCATGGCACTGGGCCGGCTGGTTGAAATCCACGCTGCTGTTGGCCTTCAAGGGCATGAAGTTCATGCGCTGCCCATCCTGAGTGAGTTGATGCAGTGGCCGGCATCCGCGAGCGACATTCGCTACGCCAGACAGGGGTGTCGTTCAGTATGGTTGACGGTGCTCAACCGGGTAAGTTCAGGTTTGCCAGCTCTGCCCATATGGGCGCGGAAACGCCCGCAGATATGGGCAAGGCACGACTCATCATGCCCCGGGAGTGCGGGGGATTCATGTGAGATACGTCACGCTTGCATGCAACAAGCGCGGATTGCCCGACAGGTGAAGGTCAGGAGGCGTGGAGGTTGCAGAAGGCGCTGAAGGCCTTCTCCAGCACACTGCGCGGCAGATCCTGCACGATGAATACCAGCCGGCTGCGCCGGTCATCGTCAGGCCAGGCCGGCAGATGCGTGTCGGGGTAACGCTCGTGCTGCACGGCCTGGACGACTCGCGGCCGATCTTCACCCGCTACGGCAAGCAGGCCCTTGATGCGCAGGATCTGCGTGCCGACCACGGACTGCAGGGTATCCAGTGCGCGTGCGAAATCACCCCAGGCAAAGGGTTGCTCGAAATACAGCACATGGGTGCTGATGCCGGCGTTGTGCAGCGGCGCCGGCGCACGGCCACCCAACACGCCGTGCTGTGCCTGCAGGCGTTGTTGTTCGCGGATGCCGGCTTCGCCCAGCCAGCGGGCCACATCCGGCGTCTTGTCCGCAGGTGCGTAGAGGCTCATGCCTTCGAGCAAGCCTGGCGGCAGCCTGGCGGGCTCGGCCTGCCAGATCGGTGCGCCCGGATTCAGGGCGGCGACGCGCTCTTCGGCGTCGGCAATCATCAGGCTGTCAGCCAGATCGCACTTGGTGAGCACGATGCGATCCGCCATCGCGACCTGTTTGACGGCTTCGCTGTGCTGCCCCAGTTGCCAATGCACATTGCGCACATCCACGGTGGTGACGACGCCTTCGAGGCGGAATCGCTCGGCCAGGAAGAAATCGCGCAGCAAGGTGTGGATCACCGGCGCTGGATCAGCCAGCCCGGTGGTTTCGATGACAACGCGATCCAGCGCCTTGATCTCGCGCCGCAAGCGTCGCATGAAAAGGTCGCGCAGGCTGCGTGTCAGATCGCCGCGCACCGTGCAGCACAGGCAGCCCGATTCGAGCAGGGTGATTTCTTCGCTGACCTGTTCGACCAGCAGATGATCCAGCCCGACTGCGCCCACCTCGTTGATGAGTACCGCCGCGCCAGCCATTGCCGGATCCCGCAGGATGGCGTTGAGCAAGGTGGTCTTGCCGCTGCCCAGAAAGCCCGTCAGGAGCGTAACCGGAATGCGCGTATCGGGGTGTGCCGCTGCCATGCTCAATGGGTATGGCCGAGGCCGGTGATGGCGATCAGGGCGATTCCCAGCAACATCGCGCTGATCTGCGAGATCGATGTGCCAAAGTGCGATTCGCGCCGCAGCAGCGGCAACAGATCCGAGATGGCGATATACAGGAAGCTGGCGGCGGCAATCGTCAGGCAATAGGGCAGGGCTTCTTCCACATGTGACAGCGCGAAGTAACCCAGAATGCCCCCCGCAATCGAAGTCAGGCTGGAGACGCCGTTGAAGAGCAGTGCGCGTTTGGTCGACATGCCGGCCGAGCGCAGGACGGCGAAGTCTCCGGCTTCCTGCGGGATTTCATGGGCGATCACGCCCAAGGCTGTGGTCCAGCCCAGGGCGGGGCTGACCAGGAAGGCGGCGGCCAGCATCACGCCATCGACGAAGTTGTGGAAACTGTCTCCCACCATCACCGACAGCACCGTGTCCTTGCCGATGTGATGATGGTGATGGGCATGCAGTCCGGTGTCGGCATGGTCTTCGTCCGGATGCGAATGACGCCACAGGGCAATCCGTTCCAGGCCGAAGAACACCAGCACCCCGATCAGCAGCGTGACAAAGATGCGATGGGCTTCCACCTGGGATTCGATTGCTTCGGGCAGCACGTCGAGCAAGGCCACGGCGAGCAGGACGCCGGTCGCAAAGCCGACCAGGCGTGGCAGCCAGCGCTGTGGCAGGCCCGCAATGATTAGGCCGGCAACCAGCATGCTCAACACGCCACCCAGAATGGTGGCCAGTATGATCGAACCCAAAAGCATCATTTTTCCTGTTCGGATTGGTCGCACCGGGCGCATTGCCCGGTAATGCAATATTCGACAGCCTTGCCTGAAAACCCGGCCGGCAGGGCAGGGGTGGGGACCGGAATCTCGTCCAGGCAGAAGACTTTGCCGCAGGCCTCACAGCGGAAATGCGCGTGCGCGGTGTGCGTGGCATTGGCAGGAGAGGCCAGGCTGAAGCGGAAGACCCGTCCGGCATCGATGACCCGATGTGCCAGGCCGCTTTCCACCAGCCAGTCGAGCACGCGGTAGAGCGTCACCCGGTCAAAGCCGGTGCCCAGTGCGTCTTCGATTTCGCGATGGCTGAGCGCACGTTCCGCCTCGTCAAGCAGGCGCAACACGGCGATCCGGGCTGGTGTGGCACGCGCAGCCAGTGCGTGGATGCGGGCGATCAGCGCGGTGCTGTCAGCGAGAGGGGGCGAAGCAGGCATACGCGGATTTCACCATATCGCCACCCTTATCGCAACAGAGTTGCAATTAAGAGAGCGTCGCGCTGTGGATTGGTGAGGATTTTTTGCCGGAATTTTCATGAACAGGCAAAAACCGCAATTCTGATCAAGCGTCTGATGATCCTCTTTCTTACGATGGTACTGGTTGTGTGTTTTGCGCAAAAAAACAAAATTTGTGGGGAGAAGTAAATGAAAAAATTATCGGTTTGGTTTAGTACGGCCTTGCTGGCTGTGCTCCTGACAGCCTGCGGAGGTGGCAGTAGCTCTAGCGACGACACCCACAGTGTATCGTCAAGCAGTTCGAGTAGTTCGAGTAGTTCGAGTAGTTCGAGCAGTTCGTCGAGTAGCTCTTCATCGAGTTCTGGTGGGCTTGTCCCCGCTAATGGAGAAACTGCGGCCTATGTTGATACGACGCTGCAAATCACTTTTGATTCGGCACCAACTCTGGGTACGAGTGGGTACATCTACGTCTATAAGGCAAGTGACAATTCGCTGGCTGACAAAATCAGTCTGAATGTGTTTACCACCGGTTCTTGGGCAAATGATGCGACTGCGGCAACGCCGGATCTGACAGCCATAGCGCTAAGCGCGTACAACACCACGACTTTGCCGCTTCTTGCTACGGCGAACACCGAAGTTGACAAGATTGGTAATGTCAGCACCTTAACGCAATATCGCTGGGTGCTCTATCGTCCGGTCACGATTTCCGGCAACACAGCCACGATCAAGCTGCACGACAACAAGCTTGCTTCCTCGATGGGTTATTACGTCAAGATGGATAGTGGTGTGCTCAATGGCAATATTGCAGGTGTGGCTTTCAATGGCATCAGTTCGCCGACGGTATGGGCCTTTACAACCAAGGCCGATCCTGCTTCGACGACTGCTGTGACTGTTGATGATGATGGCGCAGCGGACTTCCGTACTGTTCAGGGGGCACTAAACTGGTTGATGACCAATTGTGGTGGAACGGTTGCATCGACCGCTGCGTGTGGGACAGCAGCAAAGACCATCACGATCAAGAACGGCACCTACAACGAGATGCTGTTCGCACGGACGATCAATAACCTGACCATTCAAGGAGAAACTCGCGACGGAGCAATCGTGCAGTACGACATGTACAACGACTTCAACCCTGGCACAGGAAGCAGTCAAACACTGACGAATGCTATTGCCAATATGTCTGCCAAGGCACAGAAGGCGAAGGATTCTCTGTATCGTGCGTACCTTGGCGGTGGCCGTCCGGTGTTTCTTGTCGAAGGCTCTGACCTGCTAACCCTGAACCAATTCACTTTGCAGAACACGCACGTGAAGAATTCCAGTTATAACAATCAGGCTGAGACGATTTACTACAACAGTGCCACGCTGAGCGGCTCGCGCATGATGGCGACCTACATGAACTTCCTTAGCGGGCAAGACACAGTTCAGACCAAGGGCTGGGTGTGGTATTACAAGTCGCTGATCAAGGGGGATGTGGACTTCATCTGGGGTTCGCCGTTTGCCGCGTTGTTTGAGCAGAGTGAATTGCGAACAGCAGTCGATCCGACCAACACTAGTTCTGGTGGTTATGTGATCGAATCGCGTACCGCCTATGGTTATCCGGGGTTTGTGGTGCTCAGCAGCAGTCTGACCAAGGAATCTGGCGTGCCTGACAATGCGACACTTCTGGGGCGTCAAGCCAATGCGTTCTCGACGGCGACCTACTGTAACACGCAGCTTGTCTCAGGCTCCTTTGGCAATGCCAACTTAGGTTGCAACAATGTGGCCTATATCAACAACAAGATGGGAACCCACATCAAGACGACCGGCTGGGACTACACCAACGTTCCACCGATCACCGTGCCCACGACAACGGCTGGCTACCGTGAAAGCGGGAGTATGGATCTTAGTGGAGTGGCACTGGATGTCAGCGGGCGTAGCCTTACTTACGCCAGTACCTCGCTTGATCTCTCTGGGATGGATACTCGTGCAGAAGTATTTGCAAAGTGGGCAACTACTGATGGTACGACAGCTACGGCGACAGGCTGGGCGCCGACAGCGGCGACGTGTTTAACGTCTGCTTGCGCAACCTCGAAGTAAACCGATGTAGCCTAGCAACAGTAAAGAAGGATGGCTTCGAAGCCATCCTTCTTTGTTTTCATGACAGCAATGTGCTTTCTCAACCACAGGATTGAGTACAAAGCGTTTGATCACTGGCGTTGAAAACCGCAATTCTGATCAAGAGCCTGATGACAGGCATACCTATACTGTTACCGGTAGCCGGCCGACGTAATTTTACGCAAGCCGCCAGGACCCGTGAGGAGAAATAAATGAAAAAATTATCAATTTGGTTTAGCGCCGCCTTGATGGCGGCCTTCCTGATCGCTTGTGGAGGCGGCAGTAGCTCCAGTGACGACACCTCAAGTGTGTCGTCCAGTAGTTCAAGTTCCAGCAGTTCGTCAAGCAGCTCGAGCTCCAGCTCCAGCTCCAGCTCCAGCAGTTCCAGTGGCGGCACAACAGCAGTTACCCTTCACATGCTGGGGGATTCGACGATGACTGCTTATACCTCTGATCGTCGCCCGCAAATGGGCTGGGGCGAGGCAGTGCCGCAATTCTTCAATTCCAATGTGACTGTCAAGAACTGGGCACTTGGCGGCCGCAGTTCGCGCAGCTTCTACTACGAAACTACGCGCTGGCCAGCGATCCTGCCGCAGATCAACAGTGGAGATTACGTGATCATCCAGTTTGCCCATAATGACCAGAAATACGGTTCGGACTATGCCGGTTACGGCACTTACGCTTTCTGCAGTGATGGCAGTGGTAATGGTGAAACCTGTACGGGCGCGACGGATGCCGTCGACAGCACGGTCGACAAGTCAGAGCACTCCTACTATCAGTTCCTCAAGCGGTACGTTACCGAGGTCCGCGCCAAAGGGGCCTATCCGATCCTGATGTCACCGATAGTGCGCAAATATTTCAGCGGTAGCACGATCACCTCGACAGGCCAGCACAATCTGACCGCTGTGTTGGGTACCGAGACAGCTGTGCGTGGCGATTATGTCGCCGCCATGAAAGCTGTGGCAACGGCTTACAGCGTGCCTTTCGTCGATATTACCGCCGAGACCAAGGCTATCGTTGAAAGCTACGGCGATGCGGCCGCGACGGCGAACCTGTACATCGCTGCAGATAGTACCCACCCGCAAGTCCTGTTTGCCAACCTGATCGCCAAGCGCGCCGTCGAAGGCATGAAGACCCTGAACATTCTCAAGGACTACATGATTCCGGTGACATCATTGATCGCCAGCCCGAGCACGCTGGACTGGAGCACACGCTACGTCACGGTTCCGTCAACCAAGTCGGTCACCCTCTCGGCCTTCGATCTGTCCCCGGCTGCCAGTAGCGTCACGGTGACAGCGCCGAGCAGCGAATTCCTGCTCTCGCTCGACAACACGACCTGGTCCTCCAGCGTCAGCATCCCCTACACCAACAGTGCCTTCACCAGTACGCTGTACGTGAAGTTCACGCCAGCTGCTGTGCAGAGTTATAGCGGTGTACTCACATTTTCTCTGGGTGGGGTTGCCATGAGTACCTCTGTTGCAGTCAGTGGCACAGGGATTTCGGCAGGCGCCGGCGTGGATTCCTATGCTTCGTGGTTTACGGCCGGGACGGCACTCACTGCGGTTACCGATGGTCTTGTCACGGCGTCCGATGTGACGGTTTCCGGTTTGTCTGCGACGACCTCCAAGGTTCTGGCTGTTGATGGACAGGACACCACGGTTGCACGCTATACGGTTACCTCTGTGTCGCGCGTGGCGACCGAGTACCTGCAGTTTGCCGTGGCTCCGGCGTCAGGAACCTTCAATGTTGACACGATCTCTGCCTACTTGGCCTCCAGTGGTGGTTCGACAGTGCAGGCCGACATGGAGTATTCCACCGACCTGAGTACCTGGACCAAGCTCAATGCAGACGCTGCCCTTGCTTTCGTTCCCAAGGAAACGATGTTCAAGGAATCCTATAGTGTGGCGATCGTGGTGCCGACAGGTAGCACGTTGTATTTGCGCATCTATCCGTGGAATACCGCAGGTACGGCGGGCAAACAGATTGCGTTGTATAACGTAAAAGTTTCGGGCAAAGCTTCTCAGTAAGCAAAGCATTACCTCCGATGAAGTCGAAGGCCGGGGTGCAAGCCCCGGCCTTTTTTGTGTCTGCGTGACGCGCCGCAAATTTGTGCAAGGCCCGGCGGATTGCTTGCGCATCCCGCAGCGGCACAGGCTAAGATGCACGGCAGTGCCCCGAGGCACACTGATAACGAGGAGATCGCAATGCCCTATACGCCCGAACTGCTTGAAGAACTCAACATCCTGCAGCGTTTTGACCTGGTCACCAGCCAGCAAGGCATCAAGATCCACCATGACGCATCCCCGGCCATCATTGCCGCTGCCCAGCGCCTGCATGCCAAGGGCCTGATCACGCTGGCAGATGGTGGCTATCTCACCAGCCTGGGACGCGATGCAGCCGAACACGCGCAAGCCTTGCTGAGCGTCCTGACCACAAGTCCGGCGCGCAGTGCACAAGTCTGCACGGCCTGAGTCATACCCCCCAAAAGAAACGCCGCAGATCATCCCTGCGGCGTTTTGCGTTAACTCCCGGGGTTCTCAGAGTTTTCGTTCGCTGGGCAGGGCGAAATAGAACCACTCGTTGCCGGGCAGGGACTTCGGATTCGGGAAGACAATGAAGCCGGTCCCGGGGGCTGTGACCGGCGTGCCATCGTGGCGTGTGCCGATCCGCTCGCCGGCCTGGACCGGATCGAAGCTCTTCCATTCTCGGCTGAACGCATCGTCCGGATGCAGGCGGTCGATCACTTCCGCGAGACGCAACAATTCCGGCGCGGGATGCGGGGCGGGGCGGGGTGCGTCGATCAGGCCGAGCAGCGCAAGGGTGTTGTGAATCGCGCGATAGGCCACTTCCGGCGCAGCCGGATCCTCATGCTGCCCGCATTCCAGAGTGATCGCGTAGCCGCCCTGCGAGCGCATGTATTCGGTCGTGCCCACGCCATAGCTCGGGTCGGTGGACAGCATCTGGGCCCGCAGGCTGGCATCGCTGTAGGCCAGACGTCTGGCAACTCCGCGCGCGTAGGTGTCCAGCCAGCCTTCGACGATGCGGCGTACGCCCAGGCGCACGGCCAGCGCCTGTTCCTGCTCGGCATGCGCGAAAGGCTCCAGCGTGCCGGTGTTGTTCTGTGGTCCAAGCATTGCGAAAGGTTCGCCGCCGGTGTGGAAGGAGTGCAGGTCGAGCAGCGCGTCATGCGCAGCCAGCAAGGGGCACAACGCGTTGGCGATGCGGTCTTCGTAATCGACCGGCGGGTTGGTGGGGCGCAGGTTGCGGTTGAGATTGCGGTCGCCCATGCGCTGCTTGAGGTGGTAGGCCAGCGGATTGGTGATCGGCACGAAGGTGACTTGCCCGCACTGCAGGCTCAGCGTGCCCGCATCGAATTCCGCGATGATCCGTTCGATGCCGCGGCTGCCGCAGACCTCGTTGCCATGCACTGCGCCCAGCACCAGCAGCTTGGGTCCGGGTTCCAGACCGGCGAAGCTGTGCACGCGCAAGGCGGTCGTGGAAGGCTGGGTAAGGACAGGATGGCTCATGACGACTCCGGATGAAGAGGGTTCAGCGGGGTGCGTATTGTCGCAGGAAGCGCCGTGGGCCGGGGCTATCAAGATCATGAACCCTGTTGGCCATCCCAACGTGCATAATCTCGTCACCCACCCCGACCCCTACAGGACAGACTTCATGAACGAGCCGATCCGCAATCCACGCGGCACCCTGCAGCTGCGCACCCTGGCCATGCCGGCCGATACCAATCCCAGTGGCGACATCTTCGGCGGCTGGTTGATGTCGCAGATGGACTTGGGCGGCGCCATCATGGCCAAGGAACTCACGCGTGGCCGCGTGGTGACCGTGGCCGTCGACGCCATGAATTTCCACCTGCCGGTCGCTGTCGGCGACGTGGTGTGCTGCTACGGCGAATGTGTGCACGTCGGGCGTACCTCGATCAAGATCAAGGTTGAAGTCTGGGTCAAGAAAGTCACCAGCGAACCCATCGGCGAACGCTATTGCGTGACTGAAGCCAGCTTCAGCTACGTGGCTGTGGATGCCAGCAAACGCCCGCGCGTCATCCAGCGCGAGCACAACCCCGAGCTGGAGGAAGTGCTGGCGCGGATCGCGGCTCAGCCTCTGGCCGGCAAGGCCGGCTGATCACGAACTGCACGACAGCGCCGCACAGCCCGGTTCAGCACGCGCCCAGTCCGGTCGGCGGACGGCGAGATCCGCGTAGGCGGGCTGCACCGTGTAAGGCGTGCGGATCGCGTCCATCAGACGCTCAAGTACGCTCAGGTCGTCGGCTTCGGCCGCCTTAATGGCGGATTGGGCGAGCCAGTTGCGCGGGATCAGCCAGGGATTGGCAGCGTTCATGCGGGTACGCCGCATGTCATCCGGTTCCGTCGCGGTGGCCAGCTGCGCCTGCCAGCTGCGCAGCCAGTCCACCAGCTGTTCACTGGCGCGTGTGTCCGGCGGGGCATAGAAAGCCGGGGCGAGCATCTCCAATGCCGCGTCGATGGGCGTGGTGGCGTCGATGGTGGCGAGGCTGCGATGGAAAAGCGTCATGTCCGCCCCTGCGGCACCCAGGCAGGCAAACAAGCGGTTGATGAGCGCCATGTCCGCTTCGGCCTCGCCATCCTTTGCCAGTCCCAGCTTGTCGCGCAGCATGTCCAGATAGGTATGCTCGAAATGCTCGCCGTAATGCTGCAGGCATTGTTCCAGTGCCGCGGCATCATTCACCACGGGCATCAGGGCATTGGCCAGGCAGCTCAGATTCCAGCCGGCCACGCGTGCCTGCTGGGCAAATGCGTAACGTCCGCTGCGATCTGTGGTGTTGGGCGTGAATGCCGGATCGAAATTGTCGATCCAGCCATACGGGCCGTAATCGATGGTCAGCCCGAGCATCGAAAGATTGTCGGTATTCATCACGCCGTGTACAAAACCGACGCGTAGCCAGTGCGCGACCATCACCGCGGTACGCCGGCAGACTTCATCGAAGCAGGCGACATAAACCTCTTTGGAGGGGCGGCCGAGCGCCGGGAAATGCGTCGTGATGGTGTAATCGAGCAGTGTGCGCAGCAGATCCGTTTCGCCGCGTGCGGCAAAGATTTCGAAGTGGCCGAAACGCAGAAAACTCTCTGCCACGCGGGTCACGATGGCGCCGGGTTCTTCCTGTGAACGGCCATCGTAGAACATGTCACGCATCACGCCTTCCCCCGTTCCCACCAGACACAGGGCGCGGGTTGTGGGTATGCCAAGGTGATGCATGGCTTCGCTGCACAGGTATTCGCGGATCGAGGAGCGCAATACCGCACGGCCATCGGCATGGCGCGAATAGGGCGTTCGCCCGGCGCCCTTGAGCTGCACTTCCAGGCGCCGGCCATCCGCCCCGATTACGGTGCCGAGCAGGATGGCGCGCCCGTCGCCGAGTTGCCCCGCCCATTGCCCGAACTGATGGCCGCCGTAGCAACTGGCATACGGCCGGCTGCCTGGCAGGAGATGATTGCCGGCGAAGACCGCTGCGCTGGTTTGCGCATCCTCCGGCGCACTCCCGAGCCCCAGCAGCGCCGCGCAGGATGCCGACCAGCTCAGCAGCTGCGGTGCGGCCACCGGAGTGGGCGCGCACCAGGAATACACCGCGCCGGAAACCTGGCGTGGCACTGGCGTATCCAGCGGATCTGCCGGCAAGGCATCCAGGAAGCGCGAATCGAAACGCAGGCGGGCGAGATCGTTGGGCAAGGGCATGATGACAGCGAAGGCAGAGACGTGAATCTCCAGTCTACGGGTTTGCCACAGAATTTCAGCCCCATTGTGAGTGAGGTCGGAAGGGGCCTGCCCGATGCGCTAAGCTGATGAGTCCCTCACCTGATTTCTGCTTTTCTGGAGACTCCATCATGAGTATTTCAATGTACGACGCGAGCAGTCCGCGCTTTGTCAGCATGCTGCGCAGCCTGGACGCGATTCTCGCCAAGGCCGAGGCCCATGCGGCCGCCAGGAAGATCGACCCGGCGGTGCTGCTGGCCGCACGCCTGTTCCCGGACATGTTTGCCTTCACCCGTCAGGTACAGATCGCCTGTGATCACGCCAAGGGGGCTGTGGCGCGGCTGGCGGGTGTGGAGGTGCCGAAGTTCGAGGATACCGAGCAAAGCTTTACGGATCTGCACGCGCGGATTGCCAAGACCATCGCCTTCATCGAATCGGTCAGTGCCGCCCAGCTCAATGGTTCGGAAGAGCGGGATGTCACGCTCAAGGTCGGTGGCCAGGACATGACATTCAAGGGCCAGGCCTATCTGCTCGGATTTGCCCAGCCGAACTTCCATTTTCATGTCGTCACGGCCTACAACATCCTGCGTCACAACGGGGTGGAAATCGGCAAGCGCGACTATCTCGGCAATCCTTGAATGCGGCGTTTGGGCCTGAGCCGCGCAAGCCCCCGGCCGGCACCCTTTGCCAGGGGAAATCCCGGGCAGGGGCTTGAGTACAGCGCGGGGTTTGCAGGCTGGTAAGTGCAATCAGCAGCGCACCGGAAGCGGTGCAATGGCAGTGGTGCCAGCGCAAGAATTGCGCAAAAAATAAGCACTCGGACAGCGCGCTCGGGTAGAATCCCGCCCTTCGCCCTGACCGTCGTGCCGTCTGTTTACCTCATGGAATTCGCTGGAATCCGCCTCAGAAATGCGCTGTTTGTTGCTCCCATGGCCGGGGTGACGGACCGCCCCTTCCGCCAGCTGTGCAAGAAGCTGGGGGCGGGGCTGGCCGTGTCTGAAATGGTGACCTCGAATTCGTTGCTGTACGGTAGCGCCAAAACCCGGCGCCGGGCCAATCATGCCGGTGAACCCGGGCCGATTGCCGTACAGATCGCCGGAGCCGATCCGCAGATGATGGCCGAGGCCGCCCGGCACAATGTGGGAAACGGTGCGCAGATCATCGACATCAACATGGGCTGCCCGGCCAAGAAGGTGTGCAACGTGGCCGCCGGCTCGGCTTTGCTGCGTGACGAGTTGCTGGTGGCACGCATCCTGGAAAGCGTCGTGGCGGCAGTGCCGGACGTGCCGGTCACCCTGAAGTTCCGTACCGGCTGGGACCGCAGCCAGCGCAATGCCCCGGCCATCGCCCGGATTGCGGAGGCGTCCGGCATCCGCCTGATCGCCATCCATGGCCGGACCCGGGCTGACCTCTACATGGGCGAGGCCGAGTACGAAACCATTGCCACGGTCAAATCCCGCGTCGGAATTCCGGTGATTGCCAATGGCGATATCGATTCGCCGCAGAAAGCCAAATACGTGCTCGATTACACCGGTGCGGATGGGGTGATGATCGGGCGTGCCGCGCAGGGACGGCCGTGGATTTTCCGCGAGATCGAGCATTACCTGGTGACCGGCCAATTGCTGCCGGCACCGGAAGTGGGCGAGATCCATCAAGTGTGTCGCGAACACCTGATGGACCTGCACGATTTTTATGGAATCGAGGCCGGCGTGCGTGTCGCCCGCAAGCACATAGCTTGGTACACCAAGGGGCTGGTGGGATCGAACGCCTTCCGTCAGCACCTGAACCAGTTGCAGACACCGGCCGAGCAGTTCGCTGCGATTGATGCGTTTTTTGGCGAGCTGGCCGTCGGGTCGGATCGCCTGCAGTACGACAATAACAACCAGTCCGAGACGGAAGCACTTGCCGCATGAACAAGAAAAATGAAATTGCCGTGTGTGTGACACACGCACTGGACCGCTATTTTGCCGATCTGGATGGCGAAGTACCGGCTGATATCTATGACATGGTGATTCGCCAGGTGGAGCGCCCCCTGCTCGAATCGATCATGACGCGGGTGGGCGGCAACCAGACTTCGGCTGCCGCCATGCTGGGCATCACCCGCAACACGCTGCGTCGCAAACTCCTCGATCACGGATTGCTGTAATTCCGTTTCCCTACCGTATTCATCATTTCCATCAGGTCCCTTGCCATGAAAGTCACCCAAGCCCTTCTCAGCGTTTCCGATAAAAGCGGCGTGGTCGAGTTCGCTCGCCAGCTCGCCGCGCTCGGTGTCGAACTCCTCTCCACCGGCGGCACGGCCAAAGCCTTGCGCGATGCCGGGCTGGATGTGACCGATGTGGGGGATTACACCGGCTTCCCGGAAATGCTGGATGGACGCGTCAAGACCCTGCACCCGAAGGTGCACGGCGGCATTCTGGCGCGACGCGATGTGCCCGAGCATCTGGCCACAATCGAAGCGCACCACATCCCGCGCATCGATCTGGTCGTGGTGAATCTCTATCCGTTCCAGGCCACCGTAGCCAAGGCCGGCTGCACCCTGGCCGACGCCATCGAGAATATCGACATCGGTGGCCCGACCATGGTCCGTGCCGCTGCCAAGAATCACGGCAATGAAGCCGGTGGCGTGGGCATCGTGACCGAACCGGCCGACTATGCGGCAATCATCGATGAACTGACGGCCAATGCCTGCACGCTGAGCCACAAGACGCGTTTCGAACTGGCCCGCAAGGCTTTCACCCATACCGCGCGTTATGACGCAGCCATCGCCAACTGGCTCACCGCCGTGAATGCCGACAAGCTCGATGACAGCGCCGCGCCCGAACGCGTGGAATATCCGGCCAAGCTGCAACTGGCCTTCGACAAGGTGCAGGACCTGCGTTACGGCGAGAACCCGCACCAGACCGCGGCGTTCTATCGCGACCTGAATGTGCCGGTCGGCGCGATTGCCGGCTATACCCAGCTGCAAGGCAAGGAACTGTCGTACAACAACATCGGCGATGCCGACGCGACCTGGGAATGTCTCAAGGCCTTCGACCCGGCAACGCCGGCCTGTGTCATCGTCAAGCATGCCAATCCGTGCGGCGTGGCTTTCGGTGCAACGGCTGAAGAAGCCTACCGGCGCGCTTTCACCACCGACCGTGAGGCGGCGTATGGCGGCATCATCGCGTTCAACCAGACGGTGGATGTGGCGGCCGCAGAAGCTGTGGCCGGCCAGTTTGCCGAAGTGATCATCGCTCCGGCCTATACCCCGGAAGCGCTGGCGATCTTCGCGGCGAAGAAGAACCTGCGCATTCTCACCTGTCCGCTTGGCCGGATCAGCCAGAGCGATTACAAGCGTGTCGGCGGCGGTTTGCTGGTGCAGACCTATGATGATGCGATCATCCAGCCGGCCGATCTGAAAGTCGTGACCCAACGCGCGCCGAGCGAAACCGAGATCCGTGACATGCTGTTTGCCTGGAATGTGGCGAAATTCGTCAAATCCAACTGCATCGTGTACGCCAAGGATGGCCTGACGCTCGGCATCGGCTCCGGCCAGGTCAAACGCGTCGATTCGGCCGTGATTGCCAAGATCAAGGCCGAAGCCGCCGGTCTGCCGCTGGCCGGGTGCGCAGCGGCTTCCGAAGCCTTCCTGCCTTTCCGTGATGGCCTGGATGTGCTGGCCCAGGCCGGTGCGACGGCACTGATCCAGCCGGGTGGTTCGATCCGTGATGATGAAGTCATCGCTGCGGCCGATGAACAGAACATTGCCATGGTCTTTACCGGCGTCCGTCACTTCCGTCACTGAGAATCTGCTGCATGAATTTCCGTGTTTTTTCTGCAATCCTGCCAGGGCTGCTTTCCCTCAATGCACAGGCCGTCGAACAGCCGAGGTGGTTCGCCCAGCAATGGGATGCGGCAAGCGCCGAAGTCAAAGCCATTTCCGAACAGGGCAAATGGGATTTCTACGAGCCGGTCTATGCCTGGCATCTGCCCTATGCCTACAACTCCGGCCAGCGTGATCGCTACAACAATACGCCGTGGCCGGCTGTCGGTATCGGGAAGGGGTATTACGACGAGCAGGGTAATCGTAGCGGCTTGTATGCCATGGAGTTTATTGACTCCAACAAGAAGTGGTCGGCCATGGCCGGCTATGGCAAGACCTGGCTGTACGGGAACCGGGAGGGCTTCAATTACGGCCCTGGCGTCACGGCCGGTCTGATGACGCGCGAAGACTATTTCGGACGTTTCCCGTTTCCGGCGATTCTGCCCACGGCAACGCTCGGGTATGACAGTTTCAAGATCGAAACGGCTTATGTTGCGGGTTTCAAGAAGGGAACCGGCAACATCCTGTTTTTCTGGCTCAAGTACGAACTGAAGTAAAAGGCGTTCAGCATGAAAATTCTTGTCATCGGTTCTGGCGGTCGTGAGCACGCCCTGGCCTGGAAGCTGGCTCAGTCGCCGCGTTTGCAGAAGGTTTACGTCGCGCCGGGCAATGCCGGTACGGCCCTGGAGCCGGCACTGCAAAACGTGGCAGCCAACAGCATCCCCGAATGGATTGCCTTCGTGAAGCAGGAAGGCATTGCCCTCACCGTGGTCGGCCCCGAAGCCCCGCTGGCGGCCGGCGTGGTCGATGCCTTCCGCGCGGAAGGCCTGCCGATCTTTGGTCCGAGCAAGGCGTGTGCGCAGCTTGAAGCCTCCAAGGATTTTGCCAAGGCCTTCATGCAGCGGCATGGCATCCCGACCGCGAAATACCAGACCTTTTCGGATGCAGCGGCGGCGCATGCCTATATCGATGCGGAAGGCGCGCCGATTGTCATCAAGGCTGATGGTCTGGCCGCAGGCAAGGGGGTGGTGGTCGCCATGTCGCTGGACGAGGCGCATGCCGCCGTCGACATGATGCTGCTCGACAACAAGATGGGGGATGCCGGTGCGCGTGTCGTGATCGAGGAGTTCATGGCCGGCGAGGAGGCCAGCTTCATCGTCATGTGTGACGGTCGTCATGCCTTGGCGATGGCCACCAGCCAGGATCACAAGCGTCTGCTCGATGCCGATCAGGGCCCCAATACCGGTGGCATGGGCGCGTATTCCCCCGCGCCGGTGGTGACGCCTGAAGTGCATGCGCGGGCGATGCGCGAGGTGATCAAGCCGGTGCTCGCGGGCATGAACGCCGAGGGCACGCCGTATACCGGATTCCTGTATGCCGGCCTGATGATTGACGAAGCCGGCGCACCGCGCGTGGTCGAGTTCAATTGCCGCTTTGGCGATCCGGAAACCCAGCCGGTGATGATGCGGCTGAAGACCGATCTGGTCGAGCTGGTCGAAGCCGCCCTGGCAGGCAAGCTGGACAGCGTCGAGACCGACTGGGATCGTCGCGTTGCACTCGGCGTGGTGCTCGCCGCTGGCGGCTATCCCGATGATCCGCGCAAGGGCGATGTGATCAGTGGGCTGAACGCCAAACTCGAAGATACCCACGTTTTCCACGCGGGCACTACGCAGCGTGATGGCAAGGTGGTGAGCAACGGTGGTCGCGTCCTGTGTGTGACTGCGCTGGGAGATTCCGTCAAGGAAGCCCAGGCGCGTGCCTACGAACTGATCAGCCAGATCCATTTTGACGGCATGCAGTATCGCCGCGATATCGGCTTCCGCGCGATCAAGCGACAAGCCAAGGCTTGATGCAGGCCTGTGATGTGAAAAGGGTGCCTGGATGGCACCCTTTTTTTGCGGTTCAGCCCTCGCGCCAGCGATCCATGCTGCGGCGGTCCCGCTTGGTCGGGCGGCCGTGGATTTCGGCAGAAGGCTCCACCCGCAGCTGGCGTTCATCCATCTGTTTCGCGCGTCTTGCCTGGCTGGCCTCGGTTTCCAGATACAGCTTGCGGGCTTCCGGCGCGGGCCCGCGTTTTTCCGACAGACCCTGGACCATCAGTTCCCAGTGCATGTCGCCGATGCCGAGTTCAACCCGGTCGCCGATCTTCACATCCTTGGCCGGTTTGACACGCAGCCCGTTGATCTGCACCTTGCCGCCATCGACGGCGTCGGTCGCCAGCGAGCGGGTCTTGAAGAAACGGGCGGCCCATAACCACTTGTCGATGCGTACTGCCTGTAATTCCATTGCCATTACTCGATCCAGAAATGAGGGTTCCAGGCCACTTCCCAGAGATGTCCGTCGGGGTCGGCAAAGTAACCGGAATGTCCGCCCCAGAATACGTCCTGCGCGGGTTTGACGAGGCGTCCGCCAGCGGCCTCGGCTTGTGTCAGAACCCGGGCGACTTCTTCCTTCGTCCGGACGTTATGGGCCAGGGTGATGCCGCGAAAACCCGCGCCCTGTGGCGCGCAGCCGACGTCTTCAGCCAGCGCCGTGCGTGGATAGAGCGACAGCCACAGGCCGTTGAGCTGCAGGAAGACCACCGTGTTGGTGCTCTCCGGGCGTAGCGGAAAACCCAGCGTGGTGTAGAAGCTGCGCGCCCGGGCGAGATCCTCCACCCCGAGCGTGATCAGGCTCAGGCGAGCTTCCATCAGCGGGCCTCCGCAGGCGCAATCGCCGGTTCAGCCAGCGCGGCCTGTTTCCACTCCTGCATGTGCGGATGCGCCAGCATGGTCTGCAGATAATCCCGGGCCAGGCTGTTTCCCAGCGAGACCGCGTAGGTCTCGAAGCGGAAGCACACCGGCGCGAACATCATGTCGGCAATGCTGTATTCGCCAAACAGATAGGGGCCTTTGCTGCCGTACTGGTTGCGGCAATCGGTCCAGATCTGTTCGATGCGCCGGATTTCGGCGTCGACTTCCGGTGTATGCCCCTGGCCTGGCAAGGAAGCCTGCAGATCCATCGACATATTCTGGCGCAAGGCCGGAAAGCCGCTGTGCATCTCTGCCGACACCGCACGGGCGATGGCGCGCGCAGCGCCATCCTGCGGCCATAGCGGCGGAAATTCTTCGGCCAGATACTCTGCGATGGCCAGCGAATCCCAGATGGCCAGGCCATTGTCGATCAGGCAGGGGACCTTGCCTGATGAACTCCAGCGCAGGATCTGGGTACGCGTATCCGCCTGGCGCAGGGGGATGAGGATTTCCTTGAACGCATGGCCACTGGCCTTGACGGCCAGCCAGCCGCGCAGCGACCAGGAGGAATAGGTCTTGTTGCCGATGATCAGTTGCATGGGGACCGCCTATCAATCATCTGATTTAAACAAGTATTGTGGGCGCCTGTTCCTGGCAGGACACGGAACTATTGCACAGTTCAATCCGTGGCGCAGACCGGTGGTAAGGTTTGCGGAGGGCAAGGCGCGATGCGCTTAAACAGGGGCGGGCGTGGCGGGATCCTGCCGGATGTCCGACCACCCGGCGCCGGTGAGGCGGGCCAGCTCCATCGGCGTCAGCGGAAAAACCGAGAACGGCGTACCGGCGGCCGCCCAGATCGTCTCGAAGCGCTGCAGATCGGCATCGAGCAGGATGCGCAAGGGCTGTGCGTGGCCGAGCGGTGCGACGCCGCCAATGGCATAGCCGGTCGCTGCGCGCACGAAGTCCGCATCGGCCCGGCCAAGCTTTTCACCGACCAGGGCACCGACCTTCTTTTCACTGACCCGGTTGTCGCCACTGGCGACGACCATGATCGCCTGCCCGCTTTGCTTGCCCTGGAAAAGAATCGATTTGGCGATTTCGGCAATGCTGCAACCGATTGCCGCCGCGGCTTCGGCCGAAGTCCGGGTGGGCTGTTCGAATTCGACGACCTGGGTCGCCACGCCCGTCTCGGTGAGCAGTTGCTGGATGCGTTGTGCCGTGGGGTGGGCTGCGGGTTTCATGCCGGTTTTCCTTCTGCCTGCGCAAAAGCTTCCAGCGCAGCGGGCAAGGACTGGATCACGCCATTGCCGGCGGCTGGCAGCCCCAGCAGGATGGCGCTGATGATCTCCTCGCGTGAAGCGCCATGGCGGTGTGCGGAGGCCACGTGGAAAGGGATGCCGCCGGTCATGCGCAAGGCCGCCAGCACCGCGATGTAGGCAAGCTCTTCGGTCTTTCCGTCCAGCGCACTGGCCTGATCGAGTTTCTTGACGGCATCCATCCATGCGGCAGCATGTTCGGGTGCTTCTTCCAGAAACGCCTGGAATGCGGATGAGATATTCACGGACACTTCTCCTGTCTGCAGGTTCAGGGTTCGTCGGGGGAAAGTGCCACATCGCCGCCCGACGCGGCGATCCTTCCGAGTCGCGTGGTCAGTGAGATGGGGCGCCGTTCAAACAGGGTTGCGTACATCTCGGCGTTGGCCATCACACGTTTGACATATTCACGCGTCTCGCTGATCGGGATGGTCTCGGCGTAGATCGCCCCTTCGAGCGGTTTGCTGTCGCGCCAGCGGCGTGGCCGGCCCGGCCCGGCGTTGTAGCCGGCAGCGGCGAGAACCTGATTGTTGGCGAGGAGGTCGAGCACATGACGCAGATAGGCACTGCCCAGTTGCACGTTGGTGTCGATACCGGTCAGCCAGCCCGGGTGGTAATCCCCCCAGCCCTGTTTTTTGGCGATCCATTTGCCGGTGGCTGGCATGACCTGCATGAGTCCCTGGGCGCCCACGCCGGAGCGGACCACGGGCTGGAAGCGGCTTTCCTGGCGGACCAGGCCAAAAACCCAGGCCAGGTCCAGCGAGTGGGTCTGCGCTTCCCGGGCAAACACGTCGTAGTACGGTGCCAGATAACGCAGGGCGAAATCGTGTTCGCTGCGGGTCCGTTCGGCCGCATTGATCGCGCGGTCATACAGGCCGATCCTTCTGGCATATTCGGCGGCAGCCAGCAGATAGCGGTCATCAGTACCACGCAAAGCCCAGTTCCACTCGCGGATGCCTTCGGTACGCAGATCCAGCCGGTACAGCGCAGCCACCCGGCGCAGCTCGGGCGAATTCTGGGCGCGGCTCAATTCCTGCGAAGACACCGGCGTGGCGGCTTTGGGCCAGCTGTACTGGCGGCCCAGCGCCTCGGTGGCGAGGATGCCGTAGAAATTCGGCTGATCAGCGTTGCGCAGGAACTGCTGCTGCGCCTCGGCAGACTTGCCTTCGACCTGCAAGGCCCGGCCCAGCCAGTAGCTCCAGTCGGGTTGTTCCTGCTGTGCGGCGGGCATGGCTTCGATGGCCTGGCGTACCGCCGGCCAGTTGCCGGCACGCAGGGCGGCACGTACGCGCCAGGCGCGCTGCTCGTTAACCATGAGGGTGGCCTGTGCCTGTGCGAACCAGTTGCCGGCTTCCGGCATCTGCGCAATGGCGGCCATCCAGGCGAGCTGGCCCCAGGCATAGGCGCGTTCTTCGTCACGATAGGCCGGCCCATCCAGATCGCGCCAGCGTGCGGCTGCGTCGCGGACATCGCTGCGGGCCAGGCGTGTCAGCGCAGCCAGCACCGCTTCGCGCCCACCGCGTCCCGCCGGGTTGCGGGCATTGGCCGAAGCCAGGAAGCGTGCGGGATTGTCGAGTGCCGCATTCACCGTGGCCGGGTTGGGGATCTGCGATTCCGGGAGCGCGTTCACCACGTCGCGTGCCGGGCTGAAGCGCTTGGCTTCGACCAGGCGGCGGAAGCGCTGCCAGACATTCTCGGTGCTGACGCGGCCGCTGCTGACCAGGCTTCTGAGCGGCGGGTTGCAAGCGTCCGGCGTATCCAGCAGGGTCAGCCATACGCCTTCCAGCGCGCGGCTGGCATCGGCCGCATAGGCGCCGCCAGACTGGATGGCCCAGCACTGGGCCTCCTGGTCAGGCTGGAGCAGCAGGCCGTAGTCGGCTTCGAATTGCGCCCAGCGCTTGTCGTTCGCCAGGCGCTTGACCCATTCGTTGCGCAGCTTTTCCGCCAGCCAGGTGCCCGCATTGCGGCGCAGGAAATCGCTGACGCCTTCGCCGGGAGGCGGTTCGGACAGACGTGCGATGCGCCCCGAGAGCAGCCAGTACTGCACATAGGGCTCCAGCACATGATCCGAAGGATTCGCGGCGAGTGCCGCAAGACGCTGAGAGTCGCCACGTGTCGCGGCATCGCGGGCGGCGAGAATGCGCTCATCGCCGGGGTCGGCCCGAACTGCACCGATCAGCCCTGCCATCGCGAGCAAGGCTGCGCACAACTTGTACTTCATGACGTAACATCCCATCCAGATCTGCCGGCACGCGCGTGTCGCACGATGCCCCTCACACCCTCGTGAGGCACGGTGCGAGAGAGGCAGTCTCTCGCTATTCAATTCATCCTGCAAGGCAGCATACCACGTGAGTTCCATCGAATCCGACCGCCGGGCCATGCGTGAGCGCCTGATTGCTGCGCGCGAAGCCCTTTCGCCCGCGTTGCGTGCCCGGATGACGGCCGCACTGGCGACCCATCTTGCTGAATTGCTCGAACACCTGCGCCCGCAGATCCTCGGATTCTGCTGGCCGTTCCGGGGCGAGGCGGATTTGCGCGAGAGCCTGGTGCAATGGCGCGTCCAGGGTGCCGGGCGCCAGCTGGCGCTGCCGGTGGTGCCCGCGCGTGCAGGCCCGCTGACCTTTCATGCCTGGGCGCCGGGCGATGCAATGGAGATCGACCGCTTCGGCATTCCGGCACCTCTCGGTACACCTGCAACGCATCCCGATCTGGTCCTCGTGCCGGTGAATGGTTTCGATGCGCGTGGCTATCGCATCGGGTACGGCGGCGGTTTTTTTGATCGCACCCTGGCCGCCCTGCAGCCCGCGCCGGTCAGCGTGGGGGTCGGCTTTGAAATCGCGCGCATCGACGATGTGCAACCGGCCCCGCATGATCTGCCGCTGGACTGGATCGTCACCGAGGCAGGGATAGCGGTCCGGCCGGCTGCTTGAACGCCAGCCACGAAGACACTTACGGGTGGGCGACAACCTGTCTCAGGATCGCACCGAAGCCTTCCACGTCCATGAAGCCGATCACCCGTTTGCCAGCGATTTCCTTGCCGGCGGGCGCGAAGAAGAGGATGCCCGGTGGGCCGAAAAGGCCGAAGCGGGCGAGCAGCTCACGGTCGGCCGGGGTGTTGGCGGTGACATCCGCCTGCAACAGGGTGATGCCGGCGAGCTGGGCGGCAATCTTCGGATCGCTGAAGGTCTGCGCTTCCATTTCCTTGCAGCTCACGCACCAGTCGGCATAGAAGTCGAGCATCACCGGTTTCGTGCTGGCCGCGATGCGGGCGTCGAGTTCGGCGCTGCTCTGGATACGCTCGAAACGTGGCGCGGGATTGGTGCAAGCATTGGCTGCGCTGCAACCGGAGAGGCCGGAGAGCGGCTGGAGCGGATTGCGCGAGCCGGCCAGTGCGCCGATGAAGATCGCGGCGCCCGCCAGGAGCAGCAGGATGCCGATGGCCTTGAAGGCGCGCTGGGACGCATGCGCTTCGGCAGGCAGGGAATCCAGTGCGCGCAGGAACACGCCGCCGACAACCAGCAGTGTGGCCCAGCCAAGCATCGGCAGGAGGGGCGGCAGTACCGGGCTGATCAGGTAGAGCGCGGTGGCGAGCAGGATGAGGCCGAAGAAGCGTTTGACGCCTTCCATCCAGGCGCCCGGTTTGGGCAGCAGATGGCGGGCGGCGACACCGACCAGGATCAGCGGTGCGCCCATGCCCAGCCCGAGGGCGAACAGGGCCAGGCCGCCAAGTACGGCGTCATGAGTCTTGGCGATGTAGAGCAGTGCGCCGGCAAGCGGGGCGGCTACGCAGGGGCCGACGATCAGGGCGGAGATCGCCCCCATGAGTGCCAGCTGGCCCACGGAGCCGCCGTGCTGGTGGGCACTGGCCGACAGCTTGTGCTGCCAGCGTGCCGGCACCTGCAGTTCATAGACGCCGAACATGGAGAGGGCGAGCAGCACGAAGAGCAGCGCGAAAGCCCCCAGCACCCACACGTTCTGTAACCAGGCCGACAGCAGCTGGCCGGAAAACCCTGCGGCGACACCGGCCAGCGCATAGGTCACGGCCATGCCCAGGACATACGCGCTGCACAGCACGAAGGCGCGCTCCGCACTGATCCTGTGGCCATGGCCGACGATGATCCCGGAGAGGATGGGTAGCATCGGCAAGGTGCAAGGCGTTAAGCACAGGAGCAGGCCGAAGCCGAAGAAGCTCAGCAGGATCAGGGTGAGGTTGCCCCCGCTGATCAGGCCGGCGATGCGTTCCGGACTGTCTGCCTGCGCGGGCGCCTCGATCTGCCCGGGCGGTGTGACCGGGCTGTCCGGCGCCGCGGTGGGGGCCGAGGCCTCGAGATTGGCCAGCCAGTCCTGGCGGTTGTCCGGCACCGCGATGCTGGACATGTTGGCGAGCTGGAGTTCGAGCGGCACCACGCTGGGCGGGTAGCAGATGCCCATGTCGGCACAGCCCTGATGGGTGACCACCAGGGTCAGCGGGCCTTTGGCCGGCGTCTGCAGGGGCAGGGTGAAGCGCAACTGGTCACGATAGATGGGCTGCTTGCCGAAGAACTTGTCTTCGTGGTCAAGCCCGGCAGGCAGTTCGATCTTGCCGAGCTGGGTGCCGGCGGTGTCGATGGCGAAGCTGAGCTTGTTGCGGTACAGGTAATAGCCCGGTTCGATGGCGAAACGGACTTCGATGGTCTGCTCGTCCAGCAGGCTGGCGGCGAGCCGGTAGGCCTGCTCCGGCGGCAAGGGTTCGGGCGGTGCAGCGCAGACCAGCCGGGTGAAGCCGGGCAGGAGAATGAACAGGGCGACGAGCAGGAAACGTTTCATGCGGCAGTGGTCTCTTGAGCGATCCAGCCCAGATAAGCAGGCAGGCCGGTGTTCAGGGGCAAGGCAATGATTTCGGGCACTTCGTAGGGATGCTGCTCACGGATCGCGGTTTCCAGCGCGGCATAGCACGCTGTCGTGGTCTTGATCAGCAAGGGAACTTCCCGGGTTTGTTCCAGCGCGCCTTGCCAGCGATACACCGAATGGCAGGGCGCGAGGATGTTGACACAGGCCGCGAGCCGACGTTCCACCAGCGCCTGCGCAATCGCTTCGGCACAGGCGTGGTCAGGGGTGTTGCACAGTACGAGCAGGCAATCGGTGGACATGGACGATCCCGGTGACAGCAGAGGCGGCGGCGATAGTGTAGCCGGATCGCCTCAGACGCGCCGGGGGCTGCTTTCCGGCGCCTTGCGCGGCAGAACGAGGGTGAAGCTCGCGCCTGCGCCCAGCTGCGAATCGACCGAGATCGTGCCGTTGAGCAAGGTGGTGGTCAGCCGATAGACAATCGCCAGACCCAGTCCCGAGCCGCCCTGACCGAGGCGGGTGGTGAAGAAGGGATCGAAAATGCGGCCCATATGCTCGTCAGAGATCCCTTTGCCATCGTCGCGCACCATGATCCGCACCGTGTCCTCATTCGGCGCCGACGCCTCCACCCAGACTTTGCCACTGGGCCTGGCATCCAGACCGTGCAGCACGGCGTTCTGCACCAGATTGCTGATGATCTGGCCGAGCGGGCCAGGGTAACTGTCCATCTGGATTCCGGTGGGCAGCGACAGGATCAGTTCGACGGGCTTGAAGCGCAGCATCGGCCGCAGGGTGTCCAGCACTCCGTGCAGCGTTTCGGCCAGATCGAAGCTGCGACGACGCTCCGAGGCCTGATCCACGGAAACCTGCTTGAAGCTTGCCACCAGTTCGCTGGCGCGCTTCAGGCTGGTGGAGGCGAGCTCGGCGCCGTGCTGCTGTTCGCTGATGAAGTGGCGCAGTGCCGAGCGGGTAATGGCGCCGTCGGCGAATTGCATGCCCATGTCGCGGGCTTGCTCCTGCAGGCTGCTGACTACTGTCAGGGCATTGCCGATCGGGGTGTTCAGCTCATGCGAGATGCCGGCCACCATGGCGCCCAGTGAGGCCATGGTTTCGGTATGGATCAGCTCATCCTGGGTGCGTTGCAGGATATCCACGGTACTTGCCAGCGACTGGTTGGCCTCGGCCAGGCGCTGGGTGCGCTCGTGGACACGGTCCTCCAGCTCGTAGTTGAGTTGCTTCAGGGCCTCTTCAGCATCACGGCGCTCGGTCACATCCACGAATGCGGCAAAGATGCAGGGCTTGCCCTCGTAATTGATGGTCTCGCTGTTGCAGACAAAGTAGCGGATATGACCATCACGCAGACGGAAGCGGACCAGCTGGTTGCGGGCATAGCCACGCTCGTGGAATCCTGTGATCCAGGCATTGCGTTCGGCCTCGCTGATCCAGAGATCCAGCTGTGTTGCGGTTTTGCCGATGACTTCGGCCTTATTCCAGCCGGAGAGTTTCTCCCAGATCGGATTGACGTCGTAATAGGTGCCGTCGGACAGCAAGGAGATGCTGACTGGTACCGGATTCAGGAAAAAGAAGGTGGAGAATTTCTCCTGGATCAGTTGCAGTTCCTGCACGCGCCGGGCCAGCTCCGCGCTGGTTTGTTGCTGTTGGGCCTGATGCTGATGCATGGTGGTGGCCAGATTGGCTGCAATCATGCCTCCCATCACAACGCATACAAAATAGACCGTCCAGTAATGGAAAGGTGTGCGGGGTACCAGATTGGGCCACAGCGTCGGCTCGAACAGCGCCATGATGCTCAGGGTTACGAGGATAGCGGAGCAGAGCATGAACGTATGGCGTCTGCTGCTCATCCAGGCACTGAGCATGACGATGGCAGGAAGCGCAATTGCGATCGGTGTGCGGATGCCGTTGACCAGCCAGCACTGCACACAGACCATGGTCGTCAGCCCCCACAGGAAGATGCCGAGCGCTGTCTTGAAGTGTTGCCGGTGCAGGAACCACAGGGTTGCCAGCGGAATCAGCAGGCAACTGATGGACGTGACGAGTCTTTGTGCGAGCGCGCCGCTGCTGAAAATGTTGGAGAGCAGGCTCAGGGGAAAGCTCAGGCACAGGAAAAGCCACAATACCAAGCGGATTACGCGGATATTCGTGTCGGTCAGATCCATGCCCTGAATGGAGGCGGATGGGCCGGGCTGGCTAGAGGCGGGCGGTGGTACGGACACGACGATTTCCTGAGACGTGATAAGGGTTATTGTCGTCCTGGTGCCTGAGCGTACAAACCGTCCGTTGGTACATGCATCAACGCAGCAGGCGGCGGCGCATCAGCACGCGCGCGATAGCCACTCCGCATACGGCATAAGCCAGCAGCACCAGCATATGCAGCCACAGGTTGGGGACTTCGCCATGCAACAGCAGCGGGCGGATGGCACCGATGGCGTGACCCAGCGGCAAGACCAGTGCTGCGCCGCGGATGAAGGCCGGGAGTTGTTCGAGCGGGAAAAAGACGCCGCACAACATGGCCATCGGACTGATGAATAGCGTGAACCAGTACATGAAAAAGTCATAACCCGGTGCCAGCGCGGTGGCGATGAAGCCGATCCCGGCGAAACACAACCCGGTCAGCAACACCAATGGCAGGGCCAGCAGCGCATGCTGCCAGGGGGCGAGGCCGAACACCGTGATCACCAGCAGGATCGCGCCGCCCGAGAACAGGGATTTGGTGGCCGCCCACAGCACTTCGCCGATCAGCACGTCATCAAGCGAGAGCGGCGCATTCATGATCGCTTCCCAGGTCTTTTGCTGGTGGGCGCGGGCGTAACCGGAATAGAGCGCCTCGAAGGTCGCGGCGTTCATGGTCGAGAACGCAACGGTGCCGGTGGCCAGGAAACAGATATAGCTGACGCCCTGCACCTGCGGCAACAGGGCTCCTAGCCCGAAGCCCAGCCCGAGCAGATAGATCAGCGGATCGGCCAGATTACCCAGCAAGGAAGGAACCGCCAGCCGGCTCCAGACCTTGAGATTGCGTTGCCATACGGACAGGGCGCGCCGGGGGGAGAGGTCGAGGGGGACGAGAAGCTTATTCATCGGATCGGAACCACCTATGGCGCCGGGGAGGCAATGGGGGTTGGAGCGGCCATTGGCCGCGAACACATTACAACCATTTGGCATCCCATAAAGCGTAGTCGCCAAGATAGGAAACCAAACCGGCACGCAGAGGATTGGCTACGGTGTAGCGGGCCAATGCTTGCAGATCTTCCTCCTTGCGCAAGGCGTGGTCGTGAAAGCCTGCTTGCCAGACGCGTTCAAGCCTTGGCAAGCCTTTGTCGCTACGTGTCTGATTGAGCTTTCGTGCCGAGTTGCTTTTTACACTGCCTGCCAACTTCGAGAGATTCGTATCCGCTTGCAATGCAATCAGCCAGTGAAGATGATCGGGCATCAGACAGTACGCAAGTGTTTCTGCCTCACCCCGGGCACTGCTGGTGCGCAGGCAGTTCACAACCACGCGTGCACTGGGCCAATCAAGAAACAAGCGTTTGCGCTGGTTGGTAACAAACGTCAGCAGATAAACCTGATTCGCGATGGAGACTCGCCCTCTGCGCAGAGAAGAGGCGTGAAAGGCTTCGCGGCCAGTGGCCGCTCCAACAGGGTATTCAGCCACATGCTTTCCCTCATTCATCCCGCATTTCCCGCCCGGTCAGCTTGAGAAAGACATCTTCGAGATTGGCGGGGCGGTGCAGGATGCGCAGGCCTTCTTGCTGGGCGAGGTGGGCGAGCAGCGGCTGGGCATCCTGCACGTAGCAGAATGCGGTTTCCCCGCTGATCTCATGGCGATTGGAGTAGGTAGCAGCGTGGGTTTGCGCCCAGGCGGCGGCACCGCCGGTGTGGCCTGCCCATTCCCCGAAGACTTCCACCACCTGGGGCTCGATATGCGTGGCGATGACTTCGCGCGGCGTGCCGATGGCGATGATCTGGCCACGATCCAGAATCGCGATGCGATGGGCAAGGCGCTCGGCCTCATCCATGAAGTGAGTGGTGAGCAATACCGTCTTGCCCTGGGCGATCAGTCCCTTGAGGCGGTCCCAGATCAGGTGGCGGGCCTGCGGATCGAGGCCGGTGGTCGGTTCGTCCATGATCAGCAGATCAGGATCGGCCACCAGCGCGCGTGCCATGGTCAGGCGCCGTTTCATGCCACCGGACAGGGCGGTGACTTTCGCGTCGGCCTTGGCTTCGAGGCCGGCAAAGGCGAGCAGTTCGGGCACGCGGGCGCGTGCCGTGGCGGCCGGAATGCCGAAGTAACGGGCGAACACCAGAAGGTTCTCGGTAACCGTGAAATCCGGGTCCAGACTATCGTTCTGCGGCACCACGCCGACCCGCGCGCGGGCCTCGCGGGCCTGCTCGGGAACGGGCCGCCCGCATAGCGTGACATGGCCGGCGGACGGTTCGGTATGCCCCAACACGCAGCGCAGGGTGGTGGTCTTGCCAGCGCCATTGGGTCCGAGCAGGGCGAAACATTCGCCTGCCTGCAAGGTGAAGCTGATGCCCCGCACGACTTCGGTGTCGCCGTAAGTCTTGCGGAGCTGGTCGACGATCAAGGGCATCAGAGAACCGGAACTGTCTGGGCGAAGCTGGGCCGTTCGGAGAGTCTTTCGGCATACGCCGCGAGGGCCGGGTGTTCTGTGCGCCAATCCAGTTGGGGCAGGCGGAAATCCAGCCACAGCAGGCAACAGCCCGCAGCGATGTCGGCACGGCTGAAGGCATCGCCGATCAGCCAGTCCTTGCCGGCCAGATGCTTTTCCAGCGCGACCAGGCCGCAGGAAACCTTGCCATGCTGACGCTCCATGACGCTGGTATCGCGTTTTTCTGCCGTGCGGCGAACCTCAAGTACCCAGATCACGCCGGCATCGGTGATCCCGTCGGCCAGCGCTTCGAGCTGTTTCACGCGCAGGGCGGCGAGTGCGTCGGCGGGCAAGGCTGGCGCATAGACGCCGAGTGTTTCCAGATAATCCGCAATGATCGGCGAGTCGAAGAAGACTTCGCCGCTGCTGGTGACGAGTGCCGGCACCTTGCCGAGCGGATTGAAATCGGAGACGTGGTTGCCGGGTTCCCAGGGCGGATCGTTGACGAATTCAAATGGAATGCCCTTTTCAAGCAAGAGCACGCGGATCTTGCGGACGTAGGGGCTGGTGAGCGAGGCGATCAGTTTCATGGCGGGACTCCTTCTGTTTTTGCATTCCGCTAGGCAGCGTGGGGCTCGTGGCATTCACATGATGAGCGATTGATGATGTCTTTCAGGCTGTGCAGGCGACCGTGGAAGAAATGTCCCGCTCCGGGGACGACCACGACCGGCAGATCCAGGGGCTCGGCCCAGGCCAGCACATTCGCCAGTGGCACGGTTTCGTCCTTGGAACCATGGATGACCAGTGTGTCTGGCCCGACGGCTTCGGTGTCGTACTGGCGGGCGCCTTCCACGAAACCGGCGGCCGTGCCGACCAGGATCAGGCGGCGGGCCGGTGTACCGGCTTCGGCCAGGCGGCGGGCAACGCGGGTCTGTACGAAGGCGCCGAACGAAAAGCCGGCGAGCACGGTGGGGTGGCTCGTGTCGAGCTGCCAGTGCGCGTGTGCCCAGTCGAGCACCGCGAGCAGATCGTCGGTTTCCGCGCCGCCGTTGTCATGCGCGCCAACGGAGGCGCCTACGCCACGGAAGTTCGGGCGCAGGGCGACATAGCCCAGATCGCGCAGGGTTCGCGCCAGGGTGTAGGCGACCTTGTTGGTGTTGGTGCCGCCGAACAGCGGATGCGGATGGGCGACCAGCGCAATGCCGCGCGGTGCGGCAGGCGCATCGATGAGCAGCTCGATCTTGCCGTCCGGGCCGTCAATCAGTTCGGTCTGGGTGGGCGTGGCTTTCATCGTTTGAGACGCTCCACGATCCGGCCGTGCTGCAGATGCTCGCGGATGATTTCATCGATGTCTTCCTTGTCGATGAAGGTGTACCAGGTGCCTTCCGGATAGACCACCAGCACCGGGCCGTCGTCGCAGCGGCCAAGGCAGCCGGCCTTGTTGATGCGGATCTGGCCGGCTCCGCTCAGACCGAGTGCCTTGATCTGTTCCTTGGCGTAGGTCTGCAGGGCGCTGGCGCCGTGGTTGTTGCAGCAGGTGTCGGGGGCTTCACGCTGATTGCAGCAGAAAAATACGTGGTGTTTGTAATAGGTAGTCATGATGTTGGGGGCGATTCGGATTGCGGATCGATTATAGGCGGTTGCGGCACTGAAGAATCGGCCCGGCCGCCCGTAATACTGCTGTCACCTGCTCGTTGCGCAGTGTCCTGCGCGCCCATGTTCCTGTGAAATACGCCCTGATCGCCGATCTGCACGGCAACCTCGAAGCACTTGAAGCCATTCTTGCCCATGCGGGCGGGCAGGGGGTCGGGCGCTACATTTTTCTGGGCGACATGGTTGGATATGGCCCGGACCCGGAACGCGTGCTGGAAGTATGCCGGCACATGGTCAGCGCGGGCGATGCCCTGGCGGTGCTGGGCAATCATGATGCGGCTGCGTGTGGACGTGACGCGACCCACGCCATGAATGATGCGGCGCGGGCCGCCATCGAATGGACCCGCAGCTGCCTCAAGCCCCGTCATCAGCAGTGGCTGGCAAGTCTGCCTTTGATGCTGCAGCGTGACCGCATGACCTGGGTTCATGCTTCCGCCTGGCGCCCGGCAGCGTGGACCTACATCCACAATGCGCGTGAGGCCCGCAACAGCTTGCGGGAAGCGGGTTCGACATGGGTCTTCAGCGGCCATGTGCATGACCCGATGCTGTACTACACCTGCAGCGACCTGCGTGTCGTGGGCGTGCGTCTGCTCGAGCGTCGCCCCACGATCCTGCAACCGCGTCGTGACTGGCTTGCAATTGTGGGGTCGGCCGGGCAACCCCGTGATGGCATGCCCGGTGCGCGGTACGCTGTGTTCGATAGAGTCCGTATGGAATACACGATCCATCGTCTGGCCTACGACAGTGCAGCAACGGCGGCCAAGATCCGTGCGGCTGGTTTGCCCGAGCGCTTTGCCCGGCATGTGGAGGGTGCAGTGCTGGTACGTCCCGGCACCTCAGGCATTGAGTAGCCAGGCGCTGATCATGCTGCGCAGGGCCTGGAGTGAAACGGGTTTGGTGATGTAATCATCCATGCCGGCCTCCAGCGCGGCCTGCCTGTCATCACGCATGGCGTCGGCACTGACTCCCACGATGCGCGTGGTCACGCCGGATCTGCGCAGTGCCCGGGTGGCTTCCAGACCATCCATTTCCGGCATGTGGGTATCCATCAAGATGATGTCATACGTGTTGGCGCGGCAGGCTTCCAGCGCCTTCAGACCATTGCTGGCGGTCGTGATGGATTGCGCCCCCAGCTTCTGGAGCAGATTGCTCAGCACCACGACATTGATGGTGTTGTCTTCCACCACCAGAATGCGTGCACTGGCCGGAACGTGTGCGTCCAGAAGCGGTGCAGGCTGTGCGGCTGCAGTCTGGCTGTTCGTCAGCCCCATGTTGATCTCGAACCAGAACTCGGCGCCCGAGCCGGTTTCGCTCCGCACGCCGATCTGCCCGCCCATCAATTCACACAGCATGCGGCAGATCGAGAGCCCGAGGCCGGTCCCACCGAAGCGGCGCGTGGTGCTCATGTCCGCCTGTTCGAATGGGGTGAAGATATGCGCTTGCTTGTCCGAAGGGATGCCAATCCCCGTGTCCTGGACGGAGAAACGCAGCCTGACCTGATCCGCTTGCCGGCCCAGCTCGTGCACCTTGATGTGGATGCTGCCCTGGGCCGTGAATTTGAAGGCATTCCCGATCAGATTGACCAGGATCTGGCGCAGGCGGACCGGATCTCCTTGCAGATTGTCGGCAGTGCCGGGCGCGATCTCGCAACGGTAGTCGAGGCCTTTGTCCCGCATCTGGATGGTGAACAGGCGGCCGAGATCGCCCAGCAGTTCGCCAAGCCGGAAATCCGTCTTCTCCAGCGCCAGCTTGCGTGCCTCGATCTTTGAGTAATCCAGGATGTCATTGATGATCGCAAGCAAGGCCTCGCCAGAATTGCGCATGGTGCTCACGTAATCACGTTGCTCGGCATCCAGCGTGGTGGTTTCGAGCAGCTGTGCCATGCCGATGATGCCATTCATCGGGGTGCGGATCTCGTGCGACATCATGGCCAGGAATTCACCCTTGGCACGGCTGGCGGATGTCGCCGCATCACGGGCAGCAATCAGTTGCTGCTCGGCCGTATGGCGTTGCGTGACATCGGTAAAACAATACACCCGGGCAATCGTCTGCTCGCCGTGGCGGGCAGGGCGAGACTTGCATTCGAACATGCGCCCGTCGGCCAGCGCCAGCGTATCGAAAGACTCGCCTTCCTCATCCTGATGGAGTTCAAGAATGCTTTCGCCATACAGGGCGGGGTTCGCCAGCTGGCTCACGATGAAGGCGATCAGACGCCCGTCTTCGTGGCGCAGCAGCAGATCGTTCGGGATCCGCCACATCTGCGAGAAACGCCGGTTCATGTTGCTGATGTTGCCGTTCCGGTCACGGACCAGAATGCCATCGGCCGTCGCCTCCAGCGTGGCCCGCAACTGCGAGGCCATGCGCGCGAGCTCTTCCTCCGCCCGCTTCTGGCTGGAGATGCTGTGCGCACGGATCACGATCCAGCCCGGCTCGCCGGGAAGGCGCGAGACCGACTTGGACGTGGCCAGCATGGTGCCATTGCCGCACTGGTACAAACCTTCTGCGTCGAGCAGATCGGCGCTGCCGCCGCTACGCACTTCTTCCCAGAAAAACACGTCGGACAATGCACATTCAATATCCGTGATCGGCGTTCCGATCAGTTCATCCTGGCCGTAGCCCAGCAGATGCAATGCAGCCGGATTCGCCGCCTGGATTTCCAGAGAAACCGGGTTGACCAGCAGCAGGATTTCGCTGGCCGCACCAAGCAGCACGGCATCCAGCTCAGCCTGGCTCATTTGCGGCCCCCGTTCTGGGCCGCGTCGGTATCGAAGAAATAGGTGACGCGTTTGCGCGGGCTCAGGTAGTCATACACGGCGGCCGGCAACTGGATCGGGCGGATGGCCTTGCTGATGTTGATCTCCGGTTCCTGCTCCAGATCAAGCATGATCGCCTCTTCCTTTGGCACTTCCGGATCATAGACCAGCACCCAGGGGCGTAACGGCTTTTGCGGATTGACCGATTGCACCAGCGCCAGCGCATCGTTTGAAAGCTTGACGATGCTGCCTGGCGGATAGACACCCAGACAGCGGATCATCAACTGCAACACCTTGGGCTCGAATTTGCTGCGCCGCTGCGCAAACATCAGTGAAAGCGCTTCGTGCGGCGTGAGCGCCTTGTTCAGATCGAGCGGGTTGCACAGATTGTCGTAGTAATTCACCAGCGAAATGATGCGGGCCAGCCGGTTGATCGCCTCACCCTTGAGCCCCTTCGGATAACCGGACCCATCCGCCATCTCGTGATGCTGGAAGATCACGACCTGAATGGCTTCCGGCAAGCCGGCCCGCTGAGCGATACGCACCCCGTATTCGCAATGCATTTTGCGGAGTTCGATCTCGGCATGGGTCAGCTCATCCGGATTCTTCTTGAGCACCCGGTCCGGAATATCCATCAAACCAAGATCGTGCATCAGCGCGCCCAGCCCCAGCAGGCGGCTCTCCTCGAGCGAAATGCCCAGCTCCTTGGCCAGCATCATCGACAGGATCGAAGTGTTCAGGCCGTGGTAATACACCTCTTCGCCCCCGGCCTTCTCACCCATCACATGCAGGGTCAGCTCCGGCGCATCCAGAAAGGCACGTGCCATCTGATCCACCAGCTCGCCAACCTCATCGATGCACTCCCTGGGGCGCGACACCAGATTGCGGTTGATGTTGCGCATGATGCTTGCCGCCTTGACGAAGGCCTTCTCGACATTGCCGATTTTTTCCCGGCGTTCCTGCAGACGCTCGATGCGTACCCGCTTTTCGGCCAAGGCCGGATCGTCAGGAACCGGTTCGGGCGGCGGCGCGGGCTGTGGTGTTTCGGCCGTGCTGACCGGTGCGGTCGAAGGAAACGCAGCCGTATCGCTGCGGTCCGGATCGTAACGGAAGCGTTTGACCCCCAGACCACGCAAGGTCTTGATCTGATCTGCAGAACGGATCTTGAAATTGTTGAAGCTGAAGGGATGGCTGAACCAGGGAAGATCGATGAAGACATACAAGCCGACACAGAGCTGTTCGGGGCTCACGTAGTAGTGCTGATTTTGTTCTTCACGGGTCATGGCATCGGGTGTTCGCAGGTGATGCGGCGTCTTCACCATTATCGGCCACCTGCGCGGCCTATTGAGGACTTGCCTCGATTACATCCGGCTTTCCACGCCGGCGAACCGCGAATCGCCTTGATCCGGGCAAGAACTTGCATTCCAGATCGAGTTTGACTAGAATGCTTGGCTCGTTGGCCAGTTAGCTCAGTTGGTAGAGCAGCGGATTGAAAATCCGCGTGTCCGTGGTTCGATTCCGCGACTGGCCACCAAGGAATACCTAGCAAAAAGCCCTGTCCATGCGGACGGGGCTTTTTCGTTTCTGCGGACAGAAATCCGTGTGTCGGTGCATTGCCGGGACGCTGAAGTTCGGTCTTGGGCTGAAAGACGGGTTTTTAATGCAAGACCGGTGCTTTTGACCCAAATTTGCTGGGGGTCACGCTGCGTGTTTGGTTTTTGCCGCCGGTCGCGGTGGCTGGACCCAACGTCCGCTAGAGTTCATGTTGCAGACGTTCGCGGACAGCGGCTCTTTAGCAATTGGCTCTAGGTCCTCGCCTCCTGTTACGTAGCGCAGTAAAATCGGGCTGGTCATTGTCAACAAGCTCATGGAATTAGTGAGGTAGGCGAACGGACCTAAGCGCCTCGCGCAATCGAACAGCACAGAACCCGAAGCCCCGAAAGCACTGAATTGCGAGAGTATGGACATGATCGAATCTAATGACCCAACTGAGCTTGCTCCTGAAGAAGCTGTTGAGGGCTACGAAGAATCAAAACCGGGCGGATGGGAGGAATATCCTCTAGATGAGCTCGCGATACGAGAAGAGCGTCGTTCCACTGTGGATGTGGTACGGCGGCTCGTGGCGGGCCGTTTCAGGCTGGATCCGGACTTCCAGCGCGATTTCGTTTGGGAGAAGGATAAGCAGAGCAGGCTCATCGAGTCCGTCCTAATGCGTATTCCCTTGCCAGTGTTCTACGTCGCAGAAGACGACGAGGGCCTTCTCATTGTGGTCGACGGTAGGCAGCGGCTTACGACGTTGCAACGCTTCTTGGAGGGAGACCTCGCGCTAGAGTTATTGGATCGACCGGAACTCCATAAGAAGCGGTTTCAGGACCTAGAACCTCGGCTACAGAACCGAGTTGAGGACTGCCAGTTGCACTTCTACATTATTGACCGAACTGTTCCGGAGCGAGCCCGACTGGATATTTTTGAACGAGTCAATGGAGGTGAGGTTCTGACCCGTCAGCAAATGCGAAATGCAATCTACAACGGGGCTGCAACCAAGTTCCTTAAGGCCGAAGCTGAGTCGGATTTGTTCAGGGAGGCCACTGGAAGGAGCCTGAATATCAAGAAGATGCAGGACAGAGAGTTCGTCAACCGCTTTTGCTCTTTCAGCTTGCTGCCTTTCGACACATACAAGGGAGACATGGACGATTGGCTCGCGCGTGGTCTCGTCCGTCTTTCGAAGCTGCCGGAAGCTGATCTTGACGCCCTGAGCCAGAAATTCAGGCGCGGACTCTCAAATAACCTCTTGGTGTTCGGGCGGCACGCGTTCAGAAAGCATCGCCAAACCAACCAGTCGCGCAGCATTCTCAATGCGTCTCTTTTTGACGTAATGATGTTTCAGATGTGCCAGTTGGACGAAGAGATGTTGCTAATGCAAGCCGATGCGTTGCGCGGGGCCTTCTACGCTCGGATGGACGACCCCGTGTTCACGAAGGCGATCACCTACGGAACGAACACTCCCAACCAGGCCCGTGCGCGATTCCGAATTGCTGGAGAGATGTTCAAGGAGGTGTTCGGTGCTTGATGCTCTTCACCTGACAAGTTTCAAGTGTTTCGAGACATTGGATTTGCCACTTGGCAATCTCACGGTGCTATCGGGCGTCAACGGCGGTGGCAAGTCATCGGTCATCCAGTCGTTTGTTCTGCTGGCACAGACTCTGGACGAGCGAGAGTGGTCAAAGTCGTTGTTTCTGAATGGACTCAGCCTAACACTTGGCAATGCCTCGGACGTCATTAACCAGACCACGGGTCGCCGACAACTCGGTCTCGGTGCGTCAGTCGGCAACAGGAAGGTTGTATGGACCTTTAGCGCGCCGGATCGTCGTGCAATGGCTCTCGACCTTACTGAGGTCGAAGTCAACGGAAACCCTCTTAGTCTTAGCGGACCCATCCGATGGCTACTCCCTGAAGCGGAAGCCTTCAACTGCGCTATCGTTAGGCATCTGCGGTGCATCAGTTGGCTTTCCGCTGAAAGGACAGGTCCACGCGAACTGCTTCCTCTATTGGACGCACAGCATCACCGTCAAGTCGGTATGCGCGGTGAATTGGCGGCAGGGCTGCTGCACTGGAGGGAGTCCGATACTGTGTTGGAAGGGCTCCTAGTCGAGGAGGCGCCGCCAACACTCTTCCACCAGGTCCGAGCAAGAATGCGGCAATTTTTCCCTGGGTGTGACCTTCAAATTCTCCCGATTGATGGTGCCAGCGCGGTCAGCCTCCGTCTCCGGTCGAATGCAAGGTCGGACTTCCAGAGACCTCAGAACGTAGGCTTCGGGCTGACGCAGTTGTTTCCTGTTTTGGTTGAGGTATTGGCCGCGCGTTCCGGAGACATCGTGATCGTAGAGAACCCAGAAGTTCACCTGCACCCCAAAGCCCAACAGGACATTGGCGAACTGCTGGCTCTGGTAGCTAGCTGCGGCGTGCAAATCATTATTGAGACGCACTCTGATCACGTACTAAACGGCATTCGCCTTGCAGTGAAGGGACGTCGCGCAGTTCAACCGAGCCAGGTCGAGATTCACTTCTTCTCGCGAGATGCAGACGGTGTCCCTCGGCTCCTCTCTCCAAGAATCGATGCAGATGGCCGGCTCGATGCTTGGCCGGAGGGGTTCTTCGATCAGTTTGACCAGGCACTCGCGACCCTGATGTAAGGATCTGTCCCATGGAGCCAGCCCTCGACGAAACTAGCCTGACGCCTTGCCCCGAGTGGACGCCATCTGCCCGAATCTCTGCGCTCTCAAACGTCCTCAAGGCGTTCGATAGCGTCGGGGCTCCACGCGCCCTTCGCTCTGTGTCCGATGCTGCAGATCGAAACATCGCCCAAGGCCGAGGGCTCCGGAGCTGGTGCTTCGAGCGCGGCCCCAATCGTGATGCCGGGCTCTTCGTCGCATCTCGCCTTTCGCGCCAGCCGTTCATTGACGGGCCGAACGGCCTCCTGGCACTAGCCGAGGGGCATCGCGTCTTGGAAACCCAAACGAATGGTAGTTTAGTGTACGGCTTGGGCCTTGGTGCGCTTGAAGGGCGACCAGTGGTATCACTCGCGAGCGGCGCGATGCCGACTGGCCGGTCGGTGCAGGTGCAAGTCCTGGATGCAAGTTCCGATACGCTAGAGGTCAAAGACGTTCCGGTCTTTGCGTATGCCTGCGGCAATGAGGTTGCTGCTGATGCCCCGCAGCTTCAGGGTCTTTTGGATGCTGCGATATCTAACGGTCAAGTGCTACTTGAAAGACTTGCCGAGGCTTTCCCGCACCTGCGAGTTGGCCCGAGGGCTTCGGAGTCGTTTGCTGCTTTGACAGGATCGGAACCCGTGTTCCGACAGCTCGTCAGGCACCTACGCGCCTTGAATTCCGCCGCAGAGGCATGGGTGGCAGGGGTACCGTATCGTCCCGAGGGAATCACCTTCAGCCAGGAGTCGGACCAAACACTGTCGCACTGGCGGTTTGGGCCGATTCGCGACTTCCCGGCGCCGGAAGGGTTTCCAGACGAACGGTGGAGCCTTCATACCAAACTCACCGGGGGGGCCGGAGCTCGGATGTACTTCCGCGCGGTCAGGACTGCAGAGACGAAGTCCGTACTCATAGGCTACTTCGGGGCTCATCTGCCGTGCGTGCTGTATCCAACATGACATGCACTGCTTGTCTATGGGCAAGGGGTCCGGTACGGACTCGACACAGATATAATTGGATCGTCTGTCGGCGACACCTTACCACGCTCGTCCATCGTGATCGCCAGCGCGTAAACTCAATGCCCATTCTGATTCGGCGCAAACGTGATTCTTCAGGGACGACTCAGTACGGCGGATACTCCTCCAGGATTTCTTCGTAGGACTGCCGAGGTCACCCCTTTTTCTCTACTAGCGGATGCTTCTCGTCGATTACCCTAGTACGCGTTCAGAATGCCAACTGCAAAGCATGCCTAGCCTCCCGCTGGGTATTCGATTTCCGTTGGTGGATGGCAGAGAAAACCCCGGAACGGCCGCAGCCGTTTCGGGTATGCTTACTGGGTGAGTTGATGCGTCTGGCCTGCGCCATCCACCAGCGTAATGCGTGGTCGCCGGCCTTGTTGCCGTTCGGCTTTCACCAAACCCGCCGCTTCCAAGCGAGTCAGGGCGTCACCTGCAACATCTCGGGAGATCTGGTAGCGCTCCAGCACATAGCGACTTGGCCGGACCGTCGCATTGCCTGTGCGACTGGCCGTGACGAGTAGCGCAAGCGCGTAATTCATCGTGCGTCCGGGCAGCACGGCAGCCTTGCTGAGCCAGTCCGTGTGAACAAGAACAAAGGGTGAGATGCGTTTGATCCGAAGCCGAACGGCCTTGATTGCTTCCATGAGGGTTCTCCTAAGGTGCCTAACAAGGGTTTGTTCGGAGAGGTTGCGGGGTTTTGCCGCTACCTCCAGCGATGGGGGATGCATGGCAAGCGGGGGGCCTGTCCGTAGGCATCGTTCCCACATGACGCTCGCAGCTTGCTGCAAAGCGCTATGCGTTTCGCCTGTAGACCATGGTGTCTGATTCCATCAGGCTCACGCTGTCGGCACTGTCCCGCCGTCGATAACAAACTCCGTGCCGGTGATTGACGCGGCACGCGGTGACACCAAGAATACGACGAGATCGGCCACCTCTTGAGGTCGGACCGGGCGACCGAGCGGAATGCCCCCCAGGGAGTCCATGATAATTTTCTTCCCACCCTCGTAATCGGTTCCTGCTTGATCCGCAAGCCGCTCGGCGAGCCGGACAGCCGCCTCGGTCTCGATCCAACCTGGAGAGACTCGTACCACCCGAATGCCCTTCGGCGTCACCTCCTTCGACAGGCTCTTGCTGTAGGTCGACAATGCTGCCTTCGCCGCCGCATAGGCCGTAGTCGATTCCGGAAGTGGCAGTTCGTGCTGTATGGAAGTGACATGGATGATGACACCCGATCCCTGCGCGATCATTGATGGGAGCAACGCCCTGTCGAGACGCACGGCAGGCATCAGGTTCTGATTCATCGCAGCGTCCCACTCCGCATCGTTCAGGGCGGCGAAGCCACCGCCAGGTGCGCTGGACCCTCCGAGAACGTTGACCACGATATCGATGCCACCGAGGCGATCCAGGACGGCGTTTGCAACTGCCGAGCAGTCATCGGCGGTGGTCAAGTCGGCCGCGACATAGTGGACACCTTCGGGCGCTTTTTCCGGAACCGAACGCGCCGTCGCAATGACAGTCACACCGGCATTGCGCAAGGACTCGACGACGGCCGCGCCAACCCCCTTCGTGCCGCCCGTAACGAGAGCTCTGCGGCCAGTTAGTTCAAGATCGAAGCTCATAGGGTGATTTCCAGAGAAGAAATCTTGTCGCCTTCGATGCCAAAGGCGTATCGAAGGTCGATCGGACTGCCAGGGAAGTTGCCCGTCAACCGGCTCGTGACGATGGTTTTGCCGCCCACGTCTGCGCACGCGAAGGGCTCGCTCGTGTAGGTGTATTTCCTGGAAGTACCAGATTTCCATTGCTTGATGGCGGCTAAACCGGTGTAGGTGTGTCCTTCGTCTTTAACGATGGCATGCTCCGCGAAGCACTGGGCGAACGCTTCGCCGTCACTCGCGTCCGCGGTGAAATAGGTATTGATGGGTTTTGAAAGGTCGAGAGACATTTGAGGGTCCTTCGTGAATGATCAGATCGCTCAGTGCCATCCGAATTGATAGGCAAGAAGGATGGGGGTAACCTCCGAAAAGAACAAGAACGCACAATAAAGTAAGGTACACACTCAAAAGTATGGCAAAAGAATGGACCCCAACCTCAGCTGCCGATGGTGTCGAGCAGGCACTCAAGATTCTCGAAGGCAAGTGGAAACTGGTGATCCTGTTTCATCTGTTCGGCGGAAAACTGCTGCGATTCTCCGAGCTTGAGCGGGCTATCCCCGGCATTACTCAAAAAATGCTGATCCAGCAGCTTCGCCAAATGGAAACAGATGGGGTCGTTCGGCGGATCGACCACCATCAGGTGCCACCGAAGGTCGAGTACGGTCTGACCGACTGGGGCCAAGCGCTCTGCCCAGCGCTCGATGCGCTGCTGAAGTGGGCCGCGCTACGCGAGGAGCGCGGTGAGAACGGCATGTGACCGCTTAGTCGGACGGAGTAGCCGCGACGGGACGGCTACACAAGGGGCGCAACTCATTGAGTAATGCTGCCATCCTGATGTTGGTTCAGTGATGTGGTAAGGCGGTGCTGATCACCAGATCAGTGGTGAACCAGTCTGTGTGACAAGAACAAAGGGCGAGATGCGTTTGATCCGAAGTCGAGCGGCCTTGATCGCTTCCATAAGGGTTCTCGTACTGTGGCTAACAAGGATTCCCCCGGCGACATTGGCGACACGCAGTTTGTCGCTTGAGCTTGTCGCCGATGTCTCCTGTGTCGCGGCTCCGTGCGGTCCATCCTGTCCGCATTTCCTTACAACCACAGAAAAAATGGGCCAAGGCATTTTCAGCCTTGGCCCAACTTGTCACACGAACTCGTCTTCGATCTCTTCGTGCCCACGGGAAGCCTTCTTTTGCCAATTGAATAGCGGGTGATCGAGCGTGATGATCCTGTCACCAAATGCTTCCTCTACCGGAAGGGCTACCGCGTGGAGAGTTTGGAGGCGGACTTGGATGCATCCGCACGCATAGCGGCCTCAAAGGAACGACGAGCCCATTGGGCTGCTTCGTGCGGATCTTCTAGAACGGTCTCTGGTGCTTGGTAATAGGAAAGACCGATGAGTTTTCCCCGTCGGGTGTATTCGAACTGCTTAAGCCCTTGCCTTCGAAAATCGATCAAGTTTTCGTCGTCAGCTTTTAAATACAGCGTTCTGTCATAAACAAGACCAAACATAACCCCGTCGCTAAAAATCCCATACCCAGAAAACATGCGACGTAGAGTGATCCGGCCGAACAAACGAAAAGCATCTGGCATGTATTGTGCGAACTCATCCATTGTTTAGCCCCTTCCTCAGGGTCTTTAGCTCACAGGTTTGTGATCATTTCAAAAACGCTTGCTAGTCACCAGAACTAATAGAGTTGACCAAAACAGGCCCGGCTCTATTCAAAACAAAGGCGTTGAATCAAGATGTTTTGTCAAGCCATAGTTCGAATGCACGATACGCCATTGCCCATCGACCAGTCGGTGGACCTCTGTCGAATTCCATACGCGTAGTGGTTTTTCGTTTCCAGAATCATCAGGAATAAAGGTGTTGAGGTTGTACCCCAAAATCGCCAGTTCGCCATGCCATGCTGTGACATTGAGATTGGACTGCAACGTGCCCGTCTATCCAATAAAAATGGAGGAAAGAGATTGCCTACGACTCAAGCGTCGTGGCCTTCTTTGCTTCGTCCAGTATCCATCTAGCAAACGCTTGTATTGGCTCCGCGCTTAATCCGATCGACTCTGGGAGGATGAGACAGAAGGTTTTTGAGATGGTTTTTCCTTCTGGCCACGGGGCGACCAGCCTTCCTGATGCAAGTTCGGTTTCAACGTAGAGGCGCGGTACTAGCGCAACTCCGAGGCCGGCCAGTGCGGCTTCTATCAGCATTGCATGAAGATCGTAGCGTGCTCCCATTGCAGGATGGGTCAGCGGGATTCCAATTTCCTGTGAGTAGTGTTGCCAGGCCTCCGGGTTCTGTCGTCGGTGCAGGCGCGGCAAGCTGTCCAGTGCGCTTGTCCCTTTGTCTTCTGTCAGGAGCTCAGGATGACAAACCGGCACCAGCACTTCATGCAGCAGGCGATGCGTCCGCATACCTGTCCAGGCGGGGTGCTCGAAATGGATGGCTGCATCGAATCCGCTTCCGGCCAGGACGAAAGGGTCCATGCACTCGGCAAGATGCACCGTGATGTTCGGATGCTTCTCCCGGAATCGGGATAGGCGAGGAATGAGCCATCGCATCGCGAAAGTCGGGATGGTGGCAATGTCCAGGCTTGCGCCATCGTTCGGCTGCCCCATCAAGTACTGACTGTCCCGATCCAGGCGGTCAAGCGATTCGCGAACCTGGGCTGCGTAGCGTTCCCCGTTGGGCAGGAGCCGGACACGATTGCCGACCCGCTCGAACAGCGTGACCCCGAGGAAGGCTTCCAGTCGGCCAATCTGGCGGCTGATGGCGCCTTCGGTCAGAGACAGTTCCTCTGCCGCGCGCGCGAAGCTGCCGTGGCGGGCGGCCGCTTCGAATGCCGTCAGTGCAGTGCTGCTGGGGATCTTCCTGCGCATTGATCGTTCCTGGTCCAGAGCTAGGCATCCAGCTCACCTTGATTTTCTGTCATTGAAGCATACCGAAAAGTCGTTTTATACGCCGAGATCACGGTCATACCATGATGAAACTTCAACAAGGAGGGCCGGCGCACAAAGCGTCCGGTCACAAGTGATCTGATGATCTATACCGTCGAATGCAGCTTTGCCGATCCAGCCAGCGAAGCGGAGTGGAATGATTTCTATAGTCTGGAAAAACTGCCCGCGCTCATTTCGGTGGGCGGGTTCCATACTTCTCAGCGCTTCAAGGCCTTGAGCGCCGATTGCCCCGTCTACCTCGCCATTCATTCAATCGACAATCTCGATATTCTTGAAGGAGATGAATATCGTCAAAAAGGTGGCGGCAATTTTTCCCGTTGGCAGCAGCACATCACTGACTGGCACCGCAATCTTTATGGTGGCATTGATCGTGCCCCAGCTATCGGTGAAGACGAACATCTGGCTGTGAGTGCAATCGGTCCCGAACCGCTCATCGAGATGGGCCTCACGCCTTATCAGATGGATGCAGTCGCATTGGAAAAACTCCCAGAACAGCGGTGGCTAGCGAAGCTGGGGCGCTCCATTGATCCCGGTTTAGCGCATCTTCCGAAGGGCGTCCATCTCTATGCGCCGATAACAGCGCAATTGACGTGTGGCAGTGACACCACTCCCACGCGTTACGGTAGAACTTAAATGCCCAACGTCACGATTTATATCCCGGCGGAAAAGATGCCACCAGAGGGGAATCTCTCAGAGATTACCGATCAATGCACCCAGCTTTGCACCGGGATTCTTAACGCGGCACTGGAGAACGTGCACATCATCTATGTTGCCGTTCGTCACGGTCGAGGTCATCCGGCATTTGCGGAAATCAAATACCGCCTTGAGCCGTTCAGGACGAAACCTGTCATGGATTCGTTCATGGAAAGACTGGATGAAATCATAAAGCGAAATACGGGCCTTACCGCACGCATTCGTTGCTTTGGCTATGCGGCGTCTGCCATTCATGCGCGTAACTGATTACTTGCCAGGAATACAGCAATGAACAATATGAAATTGCCAAGCCAGCAGATTGGAGATTTTTCGATCACGGCCATCAGTGATGGATACCTTTCCGCAAGTCTGGATTTGCTCTCCAATATCGATCCAGTGGCTGCGTCAAAGCTGCAGCAAGACGCAGGTGTGACCGATCCATCTTCTATTCACATCAATTGCTACCTGGTTCGGGGTCGTGGCCGCACGATATTGATTGATGTGGGCGCTGGGGGATTCAAGCAATGGGGCGGCAAACTGAAAGCGAATCTTGTGCTTGCTGGCGTGCAACCCGGTGACATTGACACGATCCTTCTCACTCATGCACATCCCGATCATGTCGGGGGGCTGCTTGACTCGTCAGGGGAAGCCGTCTTTCCCGATGCAGAGTTGGTCGTCCACCAGCATGAGGTTTCTTTCTGGGAAGACGATAGCAATCTCAGCCGGGCGAGTGAGCGCGCTCGCGGCAACTTTCTGTTCGCCCGGAAGGTGTTCGATAAGTACCGGGACAGGATTCGCACATTTACTGATAACGAAGTCCTCCCTGGTATCAGTGCGATGCCGCTTCTGGGGCATACCGCAGGGCATTCCGGTTATCGCCTCGAATCTGAAGGTTCTAGCCTGCTGGTTTGGGGAGATATCGTTCATTTCCCCCAAATCCAGATTGCTCGCCCCGAAGTATCCATTGCATTCGACCAGGACCCGCTGCTTTCCGCCGAAACACGATCAAAGCTGCTGGATATCGTCAGTTCGGACAAGATGCTTATCGCTGGCATGCACCTTGGCGAACTCGGGTTTGCACATATCGTGCGGACAGGTAAGACCTACAAGATCTCTTACGAGACACGCGGGGGCTGACAGAGGCTCCCCGGCCTGCGTGCTGTGACACCCACTTTTCGCCTTGTGCGATCTGAACGACGCGATCTAGAGAGCATTGGCAGCTCGGGTCTGAGCGACGAGGGTATGCTTACTTACAGTTCATCCCACAGAACAGGGCTGACCTTCGTGGGACTGAGGTCCGTGTGTTGGTGCATAGCCGGGACGGTGGCGCTCAAGCAGTTGAGTCTTTTATGCTATGCCGACGGTATCTTTGTCGACCGCTCCCCAATCCCCCTTTGGCGTGCCGGCTGGGTGGCTCGCCAACATGCCGACTGAAGGCAGCGCTGAATGCGCTGGTTGATCCGTAACCGACGCGCTCTGCGATTTCGCTGACGGTGAGCTCATTGCGTTTGAGCAGACTCTTCGCAATCTCCATGCGCCAAGCCAAGAGGTACTCCATCGGCGCGACACCTACGGTGCGAGTAAATCGCTCGAAAAAGGTCGAGCGCGACAACGCTGCCGCTTTGGCTAGTGCCCCAACTGTCCATGGATGGGCAAGGTCTGCATGGATCAGTTTGAGCGCCACCACCAATCGCTCATCGCCCAGTCCACGCAGCAGACCGGGTGGTGCATCTTTCGCTGTTGTGCTGCGCGTGGCCTCGACCAGTAGCATCTCGACCAAGCGCGAGAGCATGTACTCGCTGCCCGGCTTCTTGTCCTTATATTCCTCGCCCACCATCTGCACCAGTTGCATAAGGCGCGTGGAT
>Ga0316604_10000421_pt1 | contig 53493 bp, 40 predicted proteins | sample OWC_soil_day20_C_FD_207650 | JGI IMG/M metagenome (GOLD analysis project Ga0316604, IMG submission 207650) | Wetland soil microbial communities from Old Woman Creek delta, Ohio, United States - OWC_soil_day20_CT | ecosystem: Environmental > Terrestrial > Soil > Wetlands | place: USA: Ohio...
AAATGGAGTTCCCATGACCACTTCCCCTTCCGTGCTGATCTGCGGCTCGATGGCTTACGACACCATCATGGTGTTCCATGACCGCTTCAAGGAGCACATCCTGCCAGATCAGCTGCATGTGCTGTCGGTGGCTTTCCTGGTGCCGGAAATGCGCCGCGAGTTCGGCGGTTGCGCCGGCAACATTGCCTACAGCTTCAAGCTGCTCGGCGGCGATCCGCAGATCATGGCCACGGTCGGCAGCGATTTCGGCCCGTATGCCGCCCGCCTGGATCGTCTGGATATCAAGCGCGACACCATCCGCGAATTGCCCGAGCATTTCACAGGGCAGGCCTTCATCACCACCGATCTCGACGATAACCAGATCACCGCCTTCCACCCGGGCGCGATGAATTTCTCCCACTTCAACCGCGTGGCCGATATCGCCGCGCCGGTCGCGCTCGGCATCGTCACGCCGGACGGCAGGCAAGGCATGCTGGAGCATTGCGAGCAACTGGCCGCTGCCGGCATTCCGTTCATCTTCGATCCGGGTCAGGGTTTGCCGATGTTCTCCGGCGCGGAGTTGCTGCATATGATCGGGCAGGCCGATTACCTGACGCTCAATGACTACGAAGCGCAGCTGGTGCAAAGCAAGACCGGGCTTAGCCGCGAGGCGCTGGCGGCCGAGGTCAAGGCGCTGGTGGTCACGCTCGGCGGCGACGGCGCGCATATCTACGCCGATGGCGTGCGCCACGATATTCCCGCCGTCGCGGTCAAGGAGATCGTCGATCCGACCGGTTGCGGCGATGCCTTCCGCGCCGGCCTGATGTACGGCATCGCGCAGGGCTGGGACTGGCCGACCGCCGGCCGGCTGGCGAGCCTGTTGGGCGCGCTGAAAATCGGCCAGCGTGGCGGGCAGAACCATATCTTTACCCGTGCGGAATTGCTGGAACGGTATCAGGCCGCTTTCGGGGTGCCGCTGGCGCTTTGATTGTCATAAGATCTCCCCCGTCCCCAAAAACCGGCACAGACATCTCGTCGTGCCGGTTTTTCTATGGAGATTGGCCGGAGGTAAGGCAGCGATTTCAGGCAAAAGTAACCGCCTCTGTTTAATTTACTAAACAATCAGAAATAGGTACACTGTCGCATACTTAACCAGAGTGGTAATCACAAGATGTCAGTTACGGTTCGTGATATCGCTAAAGTGGCGGGCGTTTCCGTGGGGACGGTGTCTCGTGCCCTCAAGAACCAGCCCGGCATGACCGAGGATACCCGCAAGCAAATACGCCAAATTGCCAAGTCATTGGGCTACGACTTTGATCGCCTGCAGTCCGAGCCCATTCGTCGCATTGCCTTCTTGCTGCACCGCCAGCACAACACGCTGACGGCCAATCCGTTCTTTTCCGCCGTGTTGCACGGGGCTGAAGATGCCTGCCGCCAAAGTGATGCTTCCCTGAGTTTTCTGGCTGTCGGGCCGGCCGATCCGGTCATGGCGCAACTTTCGCGCCACGAAGTTGATGCACTGCTGTGTGTGGGATTCTTTGAACCGGAACTGCTGCAGCTTCTGAAGCAGGCTGGCAAGCCCATGGTGCTGGTGGATCAGTGGTCGATGGATTTTGCTTGCGTGAATCCGGACAACGAGACCGGTGGTTATCTGGTGACGCGCCATCTGCTGGAGTCAGGGCGGCGACGCATTGCTTTTCTGGCGAGCTCGCTGGCGCACTACAGTATCCGGCAGCGTGAACGGGGTTATCGCCGGGCACTGTTCGAGGCCAAGGTGCTGGCTGATCCGGCACTGGACGTGATCGCCCCGCCGGGCGTCGATGTCGAAACCGGCATGGCGCTCGCCATGCAGCAGCTGCTGGCCTTGCCCGAGCGCCCGGATGCCATCTTTGCCTACAACGATGCCGCCGCGCTGATTGCCCTGCGCATTTGCCAGGAAGCAGGATTGTCCGTGCCCGGCGATATTGCCATTGTCGGGTTCGACGATATCGAAATGGCCGCATTGAGCAATCCGCCGCTGAGTACCGTTGCCGTCGACAAGGCGCTTCTTGGGCGGCGCGGTGTGGAATTGCTGGTGCAACGTGCCACGCCGGGCGAGGAAATTGTTCCGGTGGAGCTGGTCCTGCGCAGCAGCAGCTGAAAGCCCGGCGGGTTCTTGCCCGGCCAAATTTCAATATCTACAAGGATCTATCACGCATGTCGCTCGCTCATTCGAATGGCAAAACCGCGCTGGTCACCGGCGGTGCCCGGGGCATCGGCCGCGCCATCAGCCATTCGCTGGCTGCCGCCGGCTTTAACCTGGTTGTCCATGTCCGGAAGGAAACCTCGGCGGCCCAGGCCGAAGTGGAATCGCTCAGGGCGAAATACGGCATCAAGGCCATACTGGTGGCTGCCGATCTGAACGATCCTTCGACGATCGACGGCCTGTTTGCTGCTGTTGACCGCGAATTTGACCGCCTGGATGTGTTGATCAACAACGCCGGCGTTGAAAATTATCATGCCGCCGAGGATATGCCGCTCGCTGAATGGCAGCATATCCTGCAGGTCAACCTGACCGCGCCGTTTCAGTGCAGCCAGCTGGCTGCGCAGCGTATGAAGGCGAACCGGCGCGGCGGCGTGATCATCAATATTTCATCGATTCACGACACCGTGGCCCGCAAGGGCATCGCCCACTATTGCTGTGCCAAGGCCGCGCTGAAGATGCTGACCAAGGTGACGGCACTGGAATGGGCCGAGTACGGCATCCGCGTGGTGACCCTTTCCCCGGGGGCCATTGAAACCGATATGAACCGCGATGCCATCGAGGGCTTCGGCCGCGAAACCTTCAATAGCTGGATTCCGGCCGGGCGCGTGGGCAATACCGACGAAGTGGGTGAAGTCGTGGCTTTCCTGTGCGATGAGCGTGCTTCCTATATCACCGGCACCGAGCTCTACATCGATGGCGCCTATTCGATCAACGTGGTACGCCAGGATGATCGTCCCGGGCGCACGGCCTTGCGCATGGCGGGATGAAACTCTTTATCGGCTCCTATGCCCCAGCCGATCAAAACGGTCTTTATTGTGCCGAATTTGATCCGGATAGTGGGCAATTCAGCCTTCTGCATGCCTTCCCGGGCCTGCTGAATCCCTCTTTTCTGGCGCTGTCTGCCAGCGGTGAGTATCTGTATGCCGTGAGCGAAACCATCAGCGAAAACGGCAGCATCGCGGCGTTTCGGGTGAGCGTGGAGGGCCGGCTGGACCTGCTCAACCGGCAGGATACGCTGGGCGCGGCGCCTTGCCATGTGGGCCTGGATGCCGCGCAGCAGCGGCTGGTCTGCAGCAATTATCTTGGCGGCAGCCTCTCGGTGCATGCCGTGAACAGCGATGGCAGCCTGAGTCCGGCCCTGCAATGGCTGAACCACCACGGCCAGGGGCCGCATCCCGAGCGCCAGCAATCACCGCATCCGCACAGCGCGGTTTTCGATGCAGCGCACCGGCAATGGCTGGTGCCCGATCTGGGGTGCGATCGCCTGTTTGTCTATGCCGGGGCCGAGCCGTGCCTGGTGTTGCAGCAGGAGTACGCTTTGCCGCCAGGCAGTGGGCCGCGCCATCTGGCGCTGCATCCGGCAGGCAAGGTCGTGTATCTGGTCAACGAGCTGGCCAGCACGGTCACCGTTTTCCTGCGCGCAGGCGAAGGCTTGCGTGCCGTGCAGGCCGTTTCCTGCCTGCCGGACAATTTTGCCGGCGCCAGTACGGCGGCCCATATTCAGGTCTCGCCCGATGCGCGCCATCTCTATGTTTCCAATCGCGGCCACGACAGTCTGGCCCTGTTCACGATTGCGGCCGATGGCCGGTTGACGCCGTCCGGGCACACGCCTGGCGCCGGACGCACGCCTCGCCACTTCTCCCTCTCGCCCGACGGGCATTTCGTGCTGGTCGCCAACCAGGATTCCGGCACGCTCAACGTGTTCCGGCGCAATGTCGATACTGGGCAACTCCGGGATACGGGGCATTCCCTTCGTCTTCCGGCACCCTCCTGCGTGGTGATGGCCTGACCCGATTGCGTCTGGCTGGTCGTTTTCCCGACATCCCGTTCCGTTTTCTCTTCGGGCAAGACCTCGGATTTTGAAGTTGATTGTTTCCTGCTACAGCTGCTGCTGCCGCAGACAGCCCTTGTTGACCATGGAAAACAAAAGGATTGCATAAAAACACAGTTTGTTTACTATACAAGCCTGTCGGGCGCTGATCGTTGTTTGCACCCATGCAGTTTCACCCCATGCCGAAACCGGTTCTCGGGTGTGTGGGAAGTCTTCTGGCCGTTTTCATGGAGAGCTTTACCGTGCTTTCATTTATTTTCCGGCGGTTGTTGTCGGCGATACCGTTTACCTTGATGGTATCCATGACCATATTCATCCTCATCCAGTTGCCACCGGGTGATTTCGTCGACAGCTACGCTGCCTCGCTGGCAGCAGCGGGAGAGCACGTGGATGCGGCCATGATGGCCGACATGCGCCATCGTTTCGGGTTGGACCAGCCCGTTATCGTTCAGTATTTCAAATGGATCACGGGCGTTGTCCAGGGCGATTTCGGTTATTCCTTCGAATGGAATGCCCCGGTCTCGCAATTGCTGGGTGAGCGCATGGGCCTGACTTTTGCCCTGACGATCTCGACCCTACTGCTCAGCTGGGCCATCGCACTGCCGATCGGCATCTATTCCGCCGTCCGCCGCTATTCCCTGTTCGATTATGGCTTTACCCTGCTCGGCTTCATTTGTCTGGCCGTGCCGGTTTTCCTGATGGCGCTGGTGCTGATGTACCTTGGGGTGAAATATTTTGGCCACGATGTCACCGGTTTGTTCTCCGCTGACTATGCCAATGCCCCCTGGTCCTGGGGGCGGGTGCTGGATCTGCTGTCACACATCTGGATTCCGGTTCTGCTGCTGGGGGCTGAAGCTTCTGCCGCCCTCATTCGCATCATGCGTGCCAACCTGATTGATCAGCTGCACATGCCCTATGTGGTCACGGCACGTGCCAAGGGGCTTTCCGAGATCAGGTTGCTGCTGAAATACCCGGTACGCACCGCACTCAATCCCTTTGTCAGCACCCTGGGGTGGACAGTGCCCCGCTTGGTGTCCGGTGCGGTAATCGCCTCCATTGTGCTGAATCTGCCCACGGCCGGCCCTTTGCTGTTCCAGTCGCTGCTCTCCCAGGATATCTACCTTTCCGGTGCCTTTTTGTTGTTGCTGTGCCTGATGACGGTGATCGGCACACTCCTGTCGGATGTGCTGCTGGTCATCATCGATCCACGCATCCGGCTTGAACACTAAGTTGAACAGTGAGCGAAATCATGACTGAAACAAACACGGCAACGGCCACCGTCAACATGGCCAATCTGCGTGGTGGCATCGAATACGCTTCGCAATGGCACCTGATGTGGCTCCGTTTCTGCAAGCACAGGCTGGCGGTCGCCGGGCTGCTCGTGGTGGTGTGCTTTTATATCGTCGCAATTTTTGCGGAATTCCTGGCCCCGTTCGATCCGGAAAAGCCCAATGCGCGCCTGGTCTACCATCCGCCGCAAGGGGTTCGCCTGTTTGACGAGAAAGGGTTCAATCCGCACGGCCAGTTTTTCGAACTGACCCGTGATCCGCAGACGCTCAAACCGGCCTACCTGCCCAAGGAGGGCGCAAAGGTCGAGCTGGAGTTCTTCGCGCGGGGCTTCGAGTACAACATGCTGGGCCTGATTCCCACCGATATCCATTTCATCGGGCCCAAGGACAAATCCCAGATGTTCTACCTGTTCGGCGCGGATCGGCTCGGGCGGGACATGCTGAGCCGGGTGATCTATGGCGCGCGCTTCACCCTCTCCCTTGGCCTTTTTGGCGTTTGCATGAGTGTGCTGCTGGGGATTTTCTTCGGGGGCGTGGCCGGCTATTACGGCGGGCGGATTGACTGGATCGTCATGCGGGTCGTCGAATACATCATTTCCCTGCCCACGATTCCCATCTGGCTGGCCCTTGCTGCCGCGCTGCCCAGGGATTGGCCGCCGTACCTGCAATATTTGTCGATCACGATGGTGATCTCGCTGATCGGCTGGACCGAGCTGGCACGGGTTGTCCGTGGCCGCTTCCTTGCGTTGCGCGGCGAGGTGTTCGTGGTTGCGGCCAAGCTCGATGGCTGCAGCGAATTCCGGGTGATTTTCCGGCACATGCTGCCCTCGCTGGCCAGCCACATCATCGCTGCGGTGACGCTCGCCGTGCCATTCATGATCCTGGCGGAAACCTCGCTGTCTTTCCTTGGGCTGGGCCTGCAGCCACCCTCGATCAGCTGGGGGGTCTTGCTGAAGGAAGCCCAGAACATCCGTTCCATCGCCCAGGCCCCCTGGCTGTTTGTGCCGGGCGCCTGCGTGGTGATGGCAGTTTTGTCCCTGAACTTCATGGGCGATGGCTTGCGTGATGCGGCCGATCCCTACTCGCATGGAAACTGAAAATGGTTGATCACATGAAGAACACCCAGGCGCCGGAGGCGGACAAGTCCTCCCCGGTCGGCGATGTCATTCTTGAAGTGCGCGGACTGAAAACGTACTTTGGCGCAGGCGAAAAAGCGGTTCATGCGGTGGATGACGTCAGTTTCAAGCTGCAGCGGGGAAAAACGCTGTGCATCGTCGGCGAGTCCGGCTCGGGCAAGACGGTTGCCGCCCGCTCGATCCTGCAAATCGTGGATCCGCCCGGCCAGATCATGGGCGGTGAAATCATCTACCACGGTTCCATCACACAGGCCCGGCAAGGACAAGCCCCGGTGGATCTGGCAAGGCTGGCCCCCAAGGGGCGGGAGATCCGCGCGATCCGCGGGCATGACATTGCCATGATTTTCCAGGAGCCGATGACTTCGCTGTCGCCGATCCACACCATCGGCAACCAGATTGCCGAGGCGATCCTGCTGCACCAGAAAGTGGGCAAGGCGGAAGCACGTACACGCTCCATCGAACTGCTGCGCCGGGTTGAAATTCCCAATCCGGAAGTTGCCATCGACAAATTCACGTTCGAGTACTCGGGCGGCATGCGCCAGCGCGCCATGATTGCGATGGCGCTGGCCTGCAATCCGCAGGTGCTGATTGCTGACGAGCCCACAACGGCACTGGACGTGACCACCCAGGCGGAAATTCTTGCCCTGATCAAGGAATTGCAGGTCGCCTACGGCATGTCGGTCCTGTTTATCACCCACGACATGGGCGTGGTGGCAGAAATCGCCGATGAAATCGGCGTGATGCGCAATGGCAAGATGCTCGAATTCGGGCCGGCCGAGCAGATTTTCTACAATGCCCAGCATGATTACACCCGCGAGCTGATCGATTCGGTACGCAAGCTGGAAACTTCGGCCCGCAAAAGCCGGGGCAGGAAAATATCGGAGCAGAAACTGCTGGAGGTGCATGGCGCATCAAAGATTTATCCCGCCCGCCGCAGTTTTCTTGGCAAAGCCGGTGAACCCTTCAAGGCGCTGGACAATGTTTCGTTCGATCTTTTTGAGGGCGAAAACCTCGGTATCGTCGGCGAGTCCGGCTCCGGCAAAACCACGCTGGGCAACTGCCTGATCCGTGTGCTGGAGCCCAGCGGCGGGGAAATGCTGTATTGCACCGGGGCCGGCCATACGATTGATGTCGCCAGGCAGTCGACGCGGGAATTGCGCCAGGTCCATCGGGAAATCCGCATGGTCTTCCAGGATCCGTTTGCTTCGCTGAATCCGCGCATGACCATCGGCCAGATCATCGGCGAGCCGTTGCTGGTCAACAAATTGCTGTCCGGCGAAGCGCTTCGCGCACGGGTTAAAGAACTGCTTGCCATGGTCGGCTTGCCGCCGATGGCCATGGAACGTTATCCCCATGCCTTCTCAGGCGGGCAGCGTCAGCGCATCGGCATAGCGCGTGCACTGGCGCTCAATCCGCGTCTGATCATCGCCGATGAGGCTACCTCGGCGCTGGATGTAACCTTGCGCTCCCAGGTGCTGGACCTGATGCTGGATTTGCAGGAAAAACTCAACCTGAGCTTTATCCTGATCAGCCACGATATCGGTGTGATCCGGTATTTCTGCGATCGTGTTGCCGTGATGTACAAGGGACAGATCGTGGAAACCGGGCCGGCCGAGAAGATTTGCTCCGAGCCGGATCACCCTTACACCAAGGCGCTTATTTCGGCCGTGCCCGGCACGCACCCGCGCGACAAGCGCATTCTTGGCCGGCATCGGTATGTGGCAGAACCCCTTGCCATGCCGGAAAAGGCCGCCGGGCCGATTGCACTGGCCTGATTTTGATCGCTGCCCAAGCAACAAGGCTGCCAGTTCGGCAGTCTTGTTTGCATATTGACTTGTCCGCCGGGCGACGACAGTCATGCCGCCGAAGCCAAGACACGCTCAGCAATCCGCAACCCTTGCCCGCATCGAATAGGAAATGCAGACCGGCGCTTCTGGCGTGATCGCAATGCCGCGCCGGCCGGCCAGCGGATGCGTCTGCGGTGGAACCAGTACGCGCCCCAGATCAAAAAATCCGCAGACAGGTTCGATGCCCAAGGCAAAATGCCGCCCGTTCCAGGGAGGGTAAGCACGCCCCCCGTTGCTGATCCAGAGCATGACATCCGGCAAAACATGGGTATCCCATTCAAGCGCGAGTTCGGCGTGCATTCCCGGGTAACGCAGGATGAAAGGCCCTTTGCAGTCCTTGAGTTGCAGCAGTTCCTCGGTCGCAAAAGGCAGGGGGAGTCTGGTTAGGTCGAGAGGGCCGTCGATGGCCGGAATGCGCTGCAGCGAATCGGCCCGGGCCCCGGCCTGCAGGTGCGAAATGCCCGGTTCTGTTTCGACAGGGTAGACAAACACGCCTTCGTGGCGGGGAGCCTCCAGCACCATCCCGGTCGCCGGCATGGCCAGCGTGGGATGGAGGGCAATCGGCAGGCATGCCGGTTTGCGGGCGTGGATCCGGAGCAGCACGGTTAACGACGGGCTGTCCGCATCAACCGAAACCCTGCGTTCAAGCCGGGAAACAGGGGACTCTTCCGGGTAATCGATGGCCGCATGCAGGAAGGAATCGCCCTGGGCAACCAGATGCCACATATGGTGCGAGGCATAGCCATGGTCCCAGTTATCGTCAGGCACTTTTCGGGCATAGTCCGACGGCACGCCCTCCGGCACCGTCGTTCTCCCGAAAGGCACGCAAGGCCATTCGCCGCGAAGCCGCCGCAATAGCCCCGGCAGCGCCGGGTCGTTCTGTTCTCCCCACGGAGCAACCTGCATGGGCGACAGGCTGCGACCTTCACCGAGAGCAAAACGGACCGGCGCCAGCATGCCACCCAGCGCTTGCAGCTCAAGCGAGCCATGATTCCAGTCCAGCGTCCAGGACAAGCGAGAGTTGGACATCGGTATCTCCTTCAGCGCTGCCAGCCTGCGTGCTGCTCATCCAGTACGAATGTCTGTGTGGCGCCGGCAAGATCAAAGTCGATGGCCACCCGCTTCCGGGCCAGGTCGATTGACGGGGCCAAGGCCGTTGCGGCCTGATCGGGGGCGGTGCGCTGGATGACGCAGAGCAGGGTGCAGCTGCCCGTGAACTGGCCTGAATGTTTCAGGGCACGGGTCTCGTTCTTGTAGGCGTAGCGCTCGGAGAACCAGGCGGCTTCGGCTTCAAGAACGGGGCCGGAGGAGAGATTGCCTGCGGCGAGCGTGGTGATGCCCAAGCGGTTTGCGTTGTCCGCGAGCAGAATATCCGCTTCCGTGATTCCGGCTCCTGATGCCGGATGCACCTCAAACCGAACCGCCGGCGCCAGCATCAAGCGCTGGGCAAAATGGTGAATCCCCTGGCCTTCCAGCCAGTCAACGATGACGATGGCGTCGAGCTTTTTCAAAAAAACGAACCAGCGCCGGTGCGATACGGCCTGCGGCAAGCGCATGTAGCCATCGTGACAGGCATCGCAAAAGTCGAAATCCTCTTCCACCGCCCAGCGCAGCGTGCGCGTGTGCGCCGTGGGATCAGCCCAGCTCTGGGTGGAGGCATAGACGGACTGGTCCGCATGGTCGATTTCAACCGTGGAGTGCGCTCGGGTTCCTTTGAACCAGCGTCGCCAGTCGCCTTCCTCATAGGTGTAACGGCCGGGATCCAGAACCAGGGGATGGGGTCCGCAAGTCCATTCGAAGCTGAGTGCGTCGGCGTGACCGTGAGGCCCGCCCATTTCTGCCGCATCGAAGAGGATCGAATTCTTCGCGTTGCGCATGACGTAATAGCCACTGAGCGGAAAACCCACCGTTTCGGTCTGGGGATGGGCGCTCGGGGTGAGGGCCATCACCTTGTGCCAGGCATCGGGGCCAAAGAGCCAGAGCAGACCGGGAGACCAGATGCCCTGCGCGATCAGGGTGTCGTTGCCTGAGAGCAAGCCGAGCTGGGCAAGTGCTACGCGGCCGCAATGATCGGCCTCCCAGTCGGAAATGGCCGAAGTCTTGCCGTCGGAGCGCAGGCTGGCTGCCGTAAAGTTCGCCATTTCCAGCACGCGTTTTTCGAACCATTCCGGCATGGGATGGCTACTGCGTCGACCGATCAGGCAAGGTTTGACGAAGAGTTCGATGGCGACGTTGTGGTAACCCGGGGTCAGTTCGAGATGGACGCCATCCGGTCCAACCTGCCGGTACAGGCAGAGTGAAAAACGTTCCATGGCCAGTTGGCGCCACCAGTTGGCGCGGGGATGCTCAGGCAGGGCGGCTGAAATGGCCAGCAATCCAAGCATGTGCATCATGGCGTGATTGATCTCGGCACTGCCCAGCCGCATGCTCAGCCAGTCGGCATGGTCGGCCAGCGTGCCGTGGAAGCGCGCCGTGAATTCGGTATCGGATGCGAATTCCTGCGCAAAAAACTGCCAGCCCAGCAACAGGGATTCTGCCCGCAAGCCGGTTTCCAGCAAGCGCCAGGGGCCGGGGCGCTGAAAATGAGTGGCTTGTTCCCAGGATTCATTCCACGGAACCGGGTTCTGGGCAATCCAGCCATCCACATGCGATTTGAACGTATCGGCATAAGCCCGGTTGCCTGTGGCGAGCCAGGCCAGACCGAGATCCTTGAGGTGCCAAAAGCGGTTGATGAGCCAGGTGAATTCCGGATCGCGGGTTGGATTGCAGGACCAGTCGACCGGATTGCCCAGTGATGTCCAGCGCCCGCCCGCCATGGAGTTGACCGGGGCAAACAGGTTTTGGGCGTGATGGTCTGAGGCGTCGATGGCCCGGTCGATTTCTTTGGGGTCATGCGCTTTCAATAACTCGATCGCACGAAAAAGTGCCTGATCATCCAGGTAGCAACCTTGCATCTTGATCTCTCCGGGCTTCGATGTCGCAGATTGTTTAGTATACCATCTGGACGGGGGCAACATATTTCCGCTTTGGAAGGATTTGTCCTGGCTTGCCGGCTTGCGGCCTTGCCGGGATGGAGCGATGGGCGTTGATGCGTTGCGCGAGAGCGCATTTTTCACCGCATATTCACCCTCTAGCGCGCTTTCGCGCTTGATTGCGGAGGGGATTCGCCCTCACGGAAATGACCATGCTGCTGCTATGGTGTAGTGCGGTTGATGATCGACTACAAAAGCATTGCAATATGCGCCAGTTTGTTTACTATACTGTTTCTGGCGCCAAGTATGCCGCCTGAGAACCTGTCCACGATCTGTTGCGAGCAGGTGTCGGCAGGGGGAAGAGCAGCGCGGGTGCTTGGTAAAACGATGTTCAAAACAGAGGAGACGTTGATGATGTCGCGTCATGTGCGGAGCAAGGCAGAAAGGGTGTGCTGGGGCGCGGGATTGGCCTTTGCACTGGTTGCAGGGCAAGCCACTGCGTTAAGTGAAGCACCCGAACTGACCAGGCTGGTCAAGGAAGGTAAATTGCCTGCGCTGGAAAAACGTCTTCCGGAAAAACCCGAGATCGTGAAGCCGGTGGAAAAAGTCGGGAAATACGGCGGGGTCTTGCGTGGCGCATTGCGCGGCAACGGAGATACCAACGCGATTGTGCGCTTTGGCGGCCCGAACGGACTGTTGCGCTGGAATGTCGATTTTTCCGGTGTCGTGCCAAACCTGGCGGAAAGTTACACGCTGTCGCAGGATGCAAAGGAGTTTACCTTCCGCCTGCGCAAAGGCATCAAATGGTCCGATGGCGTGCCGTTCAATGCCGATGACATTCTGTTCGCCGTCAACGATGTGCTCGGCAACAAGCAGTTCTTCACCGCCCCGCCCTCGCAATACACCAACGACGGCAAATTGATGGCGGTCGAGAAAGTGGATGACTATACGGTCAAATTCAAATTCTCCAACCCGTTCCGTGCCTTTGTCGATACCCTGGCCTCCCCGCTCGGGCAGCATCCCGTGATGTATCCCAAGCATTACTGCGGGCAGTTCCACCCCAAATACAATCCGAAGGTCGACGAACTGGTCAAGGCCGCCAAGGCTCAGGACTGGGCTGCGCTGATGCGGGCCAAATGCGGCGATGTCGAATTGATCACGCGCTGGGGCAATGCCGAGAAACCGACACTTGATCCTTGGGTGATGAGCGAGCCTTATGTCGGGGGTGCCACCAGGGTGGTCATGAAGCGCAACCCCTACTTCTGGCAGGTGGATACCGCAGGCAACCAGTTGCCGTATCTGGACCAGATCCAGTTTTCAGTGATATCGGAAATCGAGACCATCGTACTGGCTGCGATCAATGGCCAGCTGGATTTCCAGGTACGCCATATTTCCAGTATCCAGAACCGTCCGGTTATCGCGGAAAACGCGGCCAAGGGTGGTTACAAGGTGCTCTCCCTGCCTGATGTCAATGCTTCTCCGGCAGGATTGTTCCTCAACCAGTCGACCAAGAATGCCAAGTTGCGCGAGCTTTTGCGCAAGAAGGATTTTCGCGTGGCCTTGTCTTTGGCCATGGATCGCAAGGAAATCAACGAGATCGTTTTTCTTGGCCAGGGCGAGCCTTGGCAGACCGGGCCGCACAAGCAGAACAAGTACTATAACGAGAAGCTTGCCAAGCAATATACGAACTACGATCTGAAGCAAGCCAACGAACTGCTCGACAAGATGGGGCTGGCCAAGCGCGACAGTCAGGGGATGCGCCTGTATCCGGATGGTAGCGGCAAGATCACAGTCAACGCGATCGTCAGTCTGGCGCTGACCTATCAGATCGAAACGCTCGAAATCATCCGCAAGCAATGGGCCAAGGCAGGCATCGATCTGGTGATCCAGTCCTCGGAGCGCTCGCTGTATTACGATCGCGGCAACAACAACGAGTATGACATCAGTGTTGATGTTGCCTCAGGCGGCCTTGATCCGACCCAGAATCCACGGACATTCCTTGCGGTGCATCCGGTCGAATCGCGCCAGAGCCTCCTGTGGGCCAAATGGTACGAAACCGCCGGCAAGGCGGGTGAAGAACCACCTGCCAGCATGAAAAAGCGGCTGAAGTTGTTTGACGACTGGAAAGATGCCAAGACGGATACGGAAGCTGATGCGCTCTTCAAGCAAATCCTGGCGATTGCCGCTGATGAGCTTGAAGTTCTCGGAACGGTGACGCCGCCTCCCAGTGTCGGGGTCCGGAGCAACAAGCTGGTCAACGTGTTCGACAAGATGCCGAATTCCTGGACCTACGCCATGCCCGGCCCTGCCTTGGTACAGCAATGGTTCTATAACAAATAACGCTGGTACTGGCGCTGACAACAGAAAGCCCCTCCACTGGAGGGGCTTTCTGTTGTCAGCGCCAGGATTTGCCATTGTGGAAATGCACAACTGATTGCCCGAAAAGAGGCGGAAAAGCAGGCAACGCTGCCATGTTTGACTCGTGGATCGCACTGCTAAGATGCCCGCGCAGAGACCGGTCTGATGCTGCAAGGTCAATCGACATGGATGCGGTTTCCATCCATCAACATGGGAGTAGCAGGGTGACCATTTCCCGCAGGATTCTTTTGCTGATTTGCGCAGCACTCGTGATGTGCGGCGTTCTTTTTATCGTCGCCATCTATGGTTTGGGTGCCACAGAAAGCGAAACCGTCGCCAGTCAGTCGGCCGCCGGGGCACGCACGGCCCTGATCGTGGCGCTGCTCTTGAGCTGGTCCTTGCTGGGGGCGCTGGGATTTTGGGTGCTGCGCTCCATCGTCAAACCGCTGCGGCAGATGGAAGCCGCCATGGCCCTGGCGGCGGACAAGCTGGATTTCACCGCGACCGTTGTGGTCGATTCGGAAGACGAAATCGGCCGAGCCCTCCAGGCGTACAACCGGCTGTTGACGCGCTTGCGCGGCAGTTTTGCCGAGGTGCAGCAATCCGTTGCCAACCTGCTGGATGTGACCGAGGAAGTCGATCACGCATCGCGCAAGATTGCGCGAAATTCGCAAGTGCAAAGCGATGCTTCCGCCAATATGGCTTCCGCGGTCGAGGAAATGACGGTCAGTATTTCCGTGGTGGCCGAGCAGGCGCAGGACGCCAGCCAATACACCCAGCAATCGCGCGATACCGCCGGGCACAGCGCCGGGGTGATTCTCGGCACCGTGAGCGGCATTCAGCAAATTGCGCAGACCGTGCGCGAAGCTGCGGTGCGGATCAAGGCCTTGCGCACCGATTGCGACAGCATTTCCTCGGTCGCCAACATGATCCGCGATATTGCCGATCAGACCAACCTGCTGGCACTGAATGCGGCAATCGAGGCGGCCCGCGCCGGTGAGCAGGGTCGGGGCTTTGCGGTGGTGGCCGATGAGGTGCGCAAGCTGGCCGAGCGCACCACGCAATCCACCCTGGAAATCAGCACGCTGCTCAATCGCATGCAGGAAAGCGCCAAACAGGCGGTAGACAGCATGGGCCACACCGAAAAAGCGGTCGATGCCGGCGTGGTCAATGCCCGGCAGGCCGGCGAATCGATCGAGCAGATCAGAACCGGGACGGATGCCGCAGCCAATGTGGTGACCGATATTTCCAGTGCCATGCGCGAGCAGGAAACCGCCAGTTCCGCGATTGCCCATAACATTGAACAGATTGCCCAGATCAGCGAACAGAATGCTGCCTCGGCCAAGGCATCGGCTGCCGGCATGGGGCGCATGACGCAGGTCGGGCGCGAAATGGCGCAAATCCTCTCGGCCTACAAGGTCGAATCCGGACCGCAAAAAATCGTGCTGCGTGCGGCCTTTGCCAATGCCGATGACCATCCGGCGGTACGTACCGTGCGCGCCATGGCCGAGATGATCAGCGCGCGCAGCCAGGGCCGCATCACGCTCAAGATATTCTCCGGCGGCGCCTTTGGCGCAGAGCAGGAAATCCTGGCGCAGATCCGCGCCGGATCGCTCGACATGGGACGCGGCAACGCGGCGATCCTGGCCAAGGATTGCCCGGCCGCGCTCATCCCGACCCTGCCCTACCTGTTCAATTCGGTCGAGCATATGCGCGCCGCGATGGATGGTGCGCCTGGCAAGGAAATCTTGGCTTCTTGCGCGCAGGCGGGCTATGTGGGCTTGACGATCTATGACGGCGGAGTGCGTTCAATCTACAGCCACAAGCCGATCCGATCGATCAGCGATATGCGCGGCATGAAGCTGCGCGTGATCCAGTCGGATCTGTGGACGGCCATTGCCCATGCCATGGGTGCCAATGCGACGCCGCTGCCGCAGGACCAGGTCACCATCGCAGCCCGTACCGGCCTGATCGACTGTGCCGAGAACAGCATCCTGGTTTTCGACAACTACAAGCACCACGAAGTCTTCAAGTATTTCTGCCACACCGACCATGCCGTGGTGCCGGAATTGCTGCTGTTCTCGAAACAGCGTTGGGATACCCTTGCCCGGGAAGACCAGCAACTGATCCTCGACGCGGCACAAAAATCGGTTCCGCTCCTGCGCGGATTCATGCGCGAGCGCGATGATCTGGCGCGCAAGAACGCCATTGCAGCGGGTACCGTCTTCGTGACGGATGTCGACAAGATCTCTTTCCAGCGTGCCATGCGCCCGGTGTACGACAAGTTTGTTTCAACGCCGCAGCAGAAAGCGCTGTTCCAGGCGATCCAGTCGATGAAATAGCCCGCTGGGACGGCCACAAACAAACAGGGCATCCGTCCGCGAGGAAGGATGCCCTGTTTGGCTTGAAGCGAAGATGACGCTTATTTCTTCTTGAGCAGTTTGCGTTCCTGCGCCAGCAGTTCGTCCACGGCCTGGGTGATGGTGCCGTCTTCCTTGCCCAGCATCGCGGGCGAGGTTACGTACTTGCCGTTGACGATGAATTGCGGCACGCCGTCCACGGCGTAATCCTTGGTGAGTTGTTCCAGCCGCTTCAGCGCCACGCCGCTGGAAAAGCCGCTGTATCCGGTCTTGAACTTGGCCTGATCGATGCCCTGTTTCTTCAGCCAGTCATTCAGCGGGCCTTCCTTGCGCAGTTCGACCCGGTCGCGCTGCACGGCATCCATCACGGCGCGCTGGTATTTGGCGTCCTGGCCCATGGCTTGCAGCGCCACAAAAAGCTTGGCGTGGGCTTCGATATCGGGGCGTCCCGGCCACATCACGTGGATGCGGCGGAAATTCACATCGGCGGGCAATTTCTTGGCCCAGGCATCCACAAATGGCTCGATGGTGTAGCAATGCGGGCAGCCGTACCAGAAGAATTCGATCACTTCCAGTTTGCCGGGCACCTCGACCGCGCGCGGCGTGGCCATACGGGTGTATTCCTTGCCTTCCTTCAACGCCGCCTGTGCCGCGCCTGCCGCCAGCAAGCCGGCTACCAGGACGATATGTTTCAACCAGCTTTTCAACATTTACCGCACTCCGTTGTGAGAATCAGTCGCTTTTGACCACGGTACTTTCAATTCCGTTCCCATGCAACTGCGCGCGTGCCTTTTCGATATCGGCCGCCTGGTTGAAGGGCCCCACGCGAACACGGTGCCAGAGCCCCTTGCCGGGGATTTCCTGGGTCTGGATGCGCGCTTCGATGCCGATCAGCGCCAGCTTGGCCTTGAGATTGTCGGCATCCTGCTCGTTCTGGAAAGCGCCGGCTTGCAGCCAGGCTTTCTTGACGGCCGGGCTGCTGGCTTCCGGTTTTTTGTTCTCGACCGGCCGAGCTTCCTTGCCGCCCTTGTCGGACTGGCCCGGCAGCATGGTGTAGAAATCAAAGCGGTCGGCGCCACTGGCGCGGCGTGCCTGTGGCGCGCTGGCCGTGTCGGAGGCGATGGTGGGGGCGGCCACCTCATCCTTGCTGGTGGTCGGGCGCAAGACTTCTGGCGCGGTACTGGCTGGCGGCTGCGCCGGCACCGGTGCGATGGCAGTATCGGGGACTGTCTTGCCGCCGAACGGGCTGGCGCCGCGATTGATATAAAAAGCCACGCCCACCGCAGCGGCGATGCCGACAATCAGCCCCAGCAGCAGGCCGGTGAGCAACGAGCCGCCCTTGTTGTTGCCCCCGCCGCTGGAACGCGGCTTTTTCGTGTCTCGTGCCATGGTTTACATTTTCTCCGGTGCGGAAACGCCCAGAATGGCGAGACCATTGGCCAGGGTTTGCTTCACTGCCGAAATCAGCGCGAGGCGGGCGTAAGTCATTTCCTGATCGTCGCTGAGGAAGCGGCTAACGTTATAGTAGCTGTGGAAATCCGCAGCGAGGTCTTTCAGGTAGAACGCCACGCTGTGCGGCGCGTATTCGGCCGCTGCGGCGTTGATCGTGGCGGGGAAATCGGCCAGGCGGCGCAGCAGCGCGGCCTCGTGCTCGGAAGTCAGCAGATCGACGCGTGCGCCGGGCAGATCGCTCTGGCAGCCGGCCCATTCTTCCAGCACGCGGCAGATGCGGGCATGGGCGTACTGGATGTAGTACACCGGATTGTCGTTGCTTTGCGATTTGGCCAGATCCAGATCGAAATCCAGATGCTGGTCGGACTTGCGCAATACGTAGAACAGGCGCGCCGCATCGTTGCCAACTTCGTGACGCAGCTCGCGCAGGGTCACGAAGGAGCCGGAACGCGTCGACATCGCCACTTGCTGGCCGTTGCGGATCAGGTTGGCGAACTGCACCAGCGCGATATCGAGCTTGGCCGGATCGAGTCCCAGTGCGGCGAGCGCACCCTTTACGCGGGCGATATAGCCGTGGTGGTCGGCGCCCCAGATGTTGATCACCTTGTCGAAGCCGCGCTCAAACTTGTTCAGGTGGTAGGCGATATCGGAAGCGAAATAGGTGTAGAGGCCGTTGTCGCGCTGGACCACGCGATCTTTTTCATCGCCGAAGGTGGTCGAGCGGAACCACTTGGCGCCGTCCTGCACGTAGATGTGGCCAGCGGCTTCGAGTTTTTCAACGATGCGGGCGACGAGGCCGGTTTCGAACAGCGATTTTTCCGAGAACCAGCAATCGAAGATCACGCCGAATTCGGTCAGGTCGGCGCGGCCGTCGTTGAGCTGCTCGGTCAGCGCGTAGTGGTGGATGTAGTGCCAGGCATCGCCGAGCAGGTCCTTGGCGTTGGCAATCAATGCATCGAGATGCGCTTCCTTGTCCTCGTCGACATTCGGCGCGTTCTTGATAATGTCGGCAGCGGCGCGCACGTAGACATCGCCATGCAGTGCCTGGATCTGGATCGCCATTTCGCGCACGTACTCGCCCTGGTAGCCATTGGGCGGGAACGGCACGCTGACCTTGTGCAGGTCGAGGTAGCGCAGCCAGGTCGAGATGGCGAGGATATCCATCTGCCGCCCGGCATCGTTCACATAGTATTCGCGCTGCACCTTGAAGCCGGCAAAATCCAGCAGCGTGGAAAGGCTGGCGCCGTAGGCCGCGCCGCGGCCGTGGCCCACGTGCAGGGGGCCGGTCGGGTTGGCAGAAACGAATTCGACTTGCACCTTGCTGCCCGCGCCGTAGTTGGTCTGGCCGAACTTGGCCCCGGCTGCGAGCACGTCGCCGACGATGCGCTGGCGCGCCGCGTGCGACAGGGTGAAGTTGATGAAGCCGGCGCCGGCGATCTCGGCGTTTTCCACCCAGGCCGACAGCGGCAGTTCCTTGATGATTTTTTCCGCCAGCGCGCGCGGATTCTGGCGCAGCGGCCGCGCCAGCTGCATGGACAGGTTGGTGGCGTAATCGCCGTGGCGGGCATCTTTGGGGCGTTCGACCACGAAAGCGGTATCGGTGGCATCGGGCGCGACGGCTTTCAGGGCCTCTGCGAGGAGTTCGGTCAGGTGCTGCTTGAAATCGAGTTGCGGCATGTTGCGGCTGGCTTGTGCGTTGGATAATCGGCGGATTATACGGTGCTTGACCGCACTGTGCAGCTTGTGCCGGCGGCCGGCAGCGGGCGAACTGCAAAAATTCCGCTCCGGCGCTTGAGGGCATACCCGAGCCAGCCTGTCAGGCTTTCTGCTAAACTGGAACTGTGACTCATTCCATCAACCTGATAACAAGGAGACCGCAATGCTGAAAGAAAAGATTTTTGACGAGATCGCCAGCAAGATCAGCGAGGCCATTGCGGCAAGCCCGGCCAAGGACGTGGAAAAAAACGTGCGCGCCATGATGGCTAGCGCCTTCAGCAAGCTCGATTTGGTTACCCGTGAGGAATTCGAGATCCAGCAGCAGGTATTGCTCAAATCGCGTGAAAAACTGGCCGAGTTGGAAAACCGCGTGGCCGAACTCGAAGGCAAGCTGAACGGGAACAACCCGCAAGACTCGATGTGACTCGTTCCTTGAATAAACAAAACCGCCGGCTCATCACCGGCGGTTTTGTTTTTGCTGGTCGGTGTTTGATCAGTTGCTCGTGCAGCTGAAGTTGGATGCATCTTCAGTCGAACCGCTGCCGTTGTACTTCGCCACGGCAGGGTAGGGGCACAGCAGGCGGGTACGGTTGGATGCCCAGTTCGCCGGGACTTCCGGATTGGGCAAGTTGGATGCCGCGCCGCGCGCACTGGCCACGATGGCTCGTGGCGCCTGCCCTTTTTCTACCCAGGCCACGAGGGCTTCCACCATGTCGAACTGGTCGGTGGCGATGCCGTTGCGGCTGTGGTTCATTCCGGGAACGAGGTAAAAGCGCGCGCTGGCTTCAGTCGCCTGGCCGTGCACGGCCCTGAAGCCCTCATACCAGCGAACGGTATCCAGTGCCGAAAACACCGGATCGCTTGCGCCATGCGCGACGATCAATTTGCCGCCGCGGGCAACGAACTTGCTCATCGACGTGGCAGCGGGCGGCAACATGAAGTCGATCGCGGATTGGGTATACACACTATCCGTAGCAAAAATCTTCTGCCCATCCGTATCCAGATCGAAGCCCAGCGCGTAATCGAGCAGACTGGTGCCGGCGCCGGTCAGTTTGGCGGGCGATACCGGCGGCGTCGTGAAAACGAAAGCCGCCGCCACGGCATCGCGCGGACCCACCGCATTCACAAATTTCCAGGTGCGCCAGTCCTTGCCGGCGAGGCCGGGGTCCCAGGCCTTGCCGATATAGAACGGCTGTCCGTCCCGGGTTTTGGGGCCGGCATACACCGCAGCCAGCGAAGCCTTCTGGGTGGCGGTCAGGCAGCTGCCGTTGGCCTTGTCGCAAGTCGGCACATCACGCATCAGGTCAAAACTACGCTGGCACGCGATCAGATCGGACACGATGCCATCGCGCAAGCCATCCAGCGCATCGCAGCGCTCCAGTACCTTTTGGGATACCAGCGCCAGATCGGCCGGCGTGAAGCTGGTTTCCAGGTTCGGGCGCCCGGTCTTGCTGTCCTTCTGTGCGGCTTTGGCAAACTGCTGCGCATCCCAGAGCTGGGCGACTGCCGCGCGTGGCAGGTTGTAACCCGGCGCGGTTGCCAGCACACCATCGTATTCCCCGGAATCCCTAGCTGCGGCAACCATGGCGTGGCGCCCGCCGTTGGAAGTGCCGACGATATACGATTTGTCCGGGCGCTTGCCGTAGTAGGTCTTGATCAGTGCCTTGGCCATCGGCGTCAGTTGTGCCACCGCGTTATAGCCGTAATCCAGACGCGCTTGCGGATCAAGGCCGAATGTTCCGCCACCAATCGGCGTGCTGCTATCCATGGCATGGCCGGCATCGGAGCTGATCACTGCAAAGCCTTTGGTCAAGGCATTGCTGCGCGGGCCGCCGCCGAGAATCTCGCCAAAGGCCGGCGTTCGCATGCCATCCAGGCCGCCATTGGCCTGGTAGAAGAAACGGCCATTCCACTGCGTGGGCAGGCGCATCTCGAAGCCGATGGCGTACTTTTTGCCGTCCACCGGGCTGATACGCTCGTTCATTTTGCCGGTCACGACGCAATGTTCCGGAATCGTCTCGGTAATGCCGGGGCGTTTGACCTGGCCGGCTGCGATTTTCTCCAGTGCCGTCACGGATGTGCCCGGATAGGAAAAACCGGCGGCGAGGGATTCGCACGATTGCGCGGCAACGGCTCCGACGGCGGCTTGCGGGGCGACCGGGTTGCCGGGCCACACCGTGCTGCAGCCACCCAGGGCCAGCGCCGAAAGGGCGAGTAGGCCCGCCAAGCGGGGTATTCCAATCTTGGGGGAGGGGTTCTGTTTCATGTCTGAGAAGCCTTTCTGGGGTAAATGAAATCAATGCCTTGAGCGTGAATGAATTGTATCGGGGCTGAAGTTTTAAGTAATACAATTGCATTCACTACATTCATTAGAAAAATTAACAAATGGATTCCTTCGAGGATCTCGCTTTCTTCGTGCAACTGGTCCAACACGGCAGCCTGACTGCGCTGGCTAGAGATCGAAACATCACGCCTTCCGCTGTCAGCATCCGTCTGACCAAGCTGGAAAAGAAACTGGGTGTTCGCCTATTGAACCGCTCGACGCGCAAGCTGAGCCCCACGCATGAAGGGGAGATCTACTTTTCCCGCGGCGCCCAACTGCTGGCGGAAATCAAGGACCTGAACCAGTTGATCGCCAGCAGCAGGACGCAGGCCAAGGGATTGTTGCGGGTCAACGCGCCGCAGGCTTTCGGGCGCTACCGAATTTCGCCATTGATTTCCGAGTTTTGCCGGCTTTATCCCGATGTCGACGTGCAACTGGAGTTAACCGATAACCCGATCGATCTGATCGAAAAAGCGTTCGATGTCTCGATACGCTTTGGCGTGCCGCCCGATTCCCGACTGATCGCCCGCAAGATCGCACCCTGCAAACGGATATTGTGCGCATCGCCGATTTATCTTCGTGAGGCCGGGGAACTGCGTGAGCCCAAAGATTTGCTGCGGCACCAATGCCTGGTGCAGCAGGGCGAGGGAAATGCCGGCGCGTGGCTGCTCACCCGGGGCGGCGAGCAGGAGTTGGTAAAAGTTAAGGGAGCGCTCAGCAGCAATGACGGGGAAGCCATGCTGACTTGGGCCTTGATGGGGCACGGTATCCTGATCCGGCGCGATTGGTACATCAAGCGCTTCATCCGCTCCGGGCTCTTGCAGCAAGTTTTGCCCGACTGGTCGTTGCCCGAGGAAAACATTTACGCCGTTTATCCCGAGCGGACCCACTTGCCGGCCAAGGTCTCGGTGTTCATCGAGTTCCTGGCAAGGCAATTGACGTGCATACACGAGGAAAGCATGCAGTAGACGGCTGCTCTCGACTCCCTGGGCGTGAATTGGCTTCCCGGGGAGGCTGCTGTCGGCCACAAACGGCAGGTTTTGTAGGGCGGCAATTAGCAACGCGTCCCTTAAGGGGATTTCCTTCGGGGGCAAATTGCGCCGGATGTGTGCAAATCAAGATTGCACATGCGGCGCAATGCGCTGCGCTTATTACGCCCTACGCGCTATTTTTTATGACACCATGTGGTGTCGACATCACGTTTAGGTGCCGCATGCACGCAACAAACGACACTCGCCTTGTTCGATGCCTAGACGGCCTCTCAATGTCTTTCGCTGTTATAGAGCAAATCGACTCAGAGCTTTACGACGCCTGCTCACGCTTATTGTCAGAGAAGGAGTTGCTCCCAGCGGTGTTCTGGCGAGCTTGGTCATTTGTCGACACTGTGCATCGAATCCGCGAGGTAGCACAGGCGGTGCCTGGACTCAGCTCAAAGACTTCAGAAATGCGGAAGTTTTTGACTTCAACAGAAGTTGCCGAATCATTTCGCCACTACATCCAGCATCTTCGTGGTGAGCTGTCTAAGAGGCCCGGGAACACCTTTCCGGCTTGGGGTAGCTTGGCTTGGGTTGATCCAAACGACCCTCAGCTCACACACATGGCATTAGCAGGAGCCCAGGTTGGTGAAACTCACTACGCCGGTCTCGTCTTCGATACTGTCGAACAAAGATGGGTCAGCAGAGTAGCGCTCAGTGTTGGTGGGCTATCCTTCAACTTCGATTTAATTGCTGCTGAATGCATGGATTTTCGTAACTTCATACTTCCTTGGCTTCTACAAAAGTACGCCCCAGGCATCAACCTAAAGGATGAGCTGCCCATTATCTCAATGCGTTTTCAGCCCGGTAGGGTGCACAAATCCTGATTTGCGCACGCGGAACAAGGGTTCTCTCTCTCTTGGCTATTCATTTGAATCGCTGATTTGGTGCGCAACGCTACGCGTTTCACACCCTACGAACGTCACTTCGGGCACATACCCAACATCCCCATCCGCCCCGGCGGATGTAAAAAAATGCCCACGGATTCCGTGGGCATTTTTCATTTCGATACCGCTTCAAAGTTGCCCGTGAGGCTTGGATACCAGCCGGCAAGCTTTATTTCCCATCCTCACTGTGCGTGTTCGCTCAACGGAATGCAACTGCAGAACAGGTGGCGGTCACCGTAGACGTTATCGGCACGGCCCACTGGCGGCCAGTACTTGTTTTGCTTGAGCTCGGCAACCGGATACGCCGCGGTTTGCCGGCTGTAGGCGTGCGGCCAGGCGTCGGTGGTCACTACCCCGGCGGTGTGCGGCGCGTGTTTCAGCGGGTTGTCCTCCTTGTCCAGCAGGCCCTCTTCCACGGCGCGGATTTCGGTACGGATGGCGATCATCGCCTCGATGAAGCGGTCGAGCTCGGCCAGCGATTCGGATTCGGTCGGCTCGATCATTAAGGTGCCCGGCACCGGGAATGACATCGTCGGCGCGTGGAAGCCGTAGTCGATCAGGCGCTTGGCCACGTCGTCGACGGTGATGCCGCTGGCGTCCTTGATTGGGCGCAGGTCGAGGATGCATTCGTGCGCCACCAATCCGTTCGGGCCGGTATAGAGCACCGGATAGTGCGCACTCAAGCGCTTGGCGATGTAGTTGGCGGCGAGGATCGCCGATTCGGTCGCTGCGGTCAGCCCCTGCGCGCCCATCATCGCGATATACATCCACGAGATCGGCAGGATGCTGGCCGAGCCGAACGGCGCGGCGGAAATCGCGCCGATCGCCTGTTCGCGCCCGGGCAGGAACGGCACCAGATGTGCGGCCACGGCCACCGGGCCGACGCCCGGTCCGCCGCCGCCGTGCGGGATGCAGAAGGTCTTGTGCAGGTTCAGGTGCGAGACGTCGCCGCCGAATTCGCCCGGTGCGGCCAGTCCCACCAGCGCGTTCATGTTCGCGCCGTCGACGTAAACCTGCCCGCCGTGGGCGTGCACGATGTCGCAGATTTCGCGCACCCGCTCCTCGAACACGCCATGCGTCGACGGGTAGGTGATCATGATCGCGGCGAGGTTGGCGCTGTGCTGCTCGGCCTTGGCCTTGAGGTCGTCGATGTCGACATTGCCCTGCGCATCGCAGGCCACGACCACGACCCGCATCCCGGCCATGTGCGCCGAGGCCGGGTTGGTGCCGTGCGCCGAGCTCGGAATCAGGCAGATATCGCGCTGCGCCTCGCCACGGCTGGCGTGGTAGGCATGGATCACCAGCAGGCCGGCATACTCGCCCTGCGAGCCGGCGTTCGGCTGCAGCGACACGCCGGCGTAACCGGTGGCCGCGCACAGCATGGTTTCGAGCTGGCTGATCATTTCGTGATAACCCTTCGCCTGCTCACCCGGAACGAACGGGTGGACATTGGCGAATTCGGGCCAGCTGACCGGCAGCATCTCGCTGGTGGCGTTGAGCTTCATCGTGCACGAGCCAAGCGGAATCATCGCGCGGTCGAGCGCGATATCCTTGTCGGCCAGACGGCGCAGATAGCGCAGCATCTCGGTTTCGGTGTGGTAGCGGTTGAAGACCGGGTGCGTGAGGAAGGCCGAATCGCGGCGCAGGTCGGGCGGAATCTGGACCGCAGTGGCTTCCAGCGCGGCGAAATCCGATTGCACGACGCCGGGCGTGAAGATCTGCCACAGCGCCAGCACGTCGGCGCGGGTGCTGGTCTCGTCGAGCGAGATGCCGACATGGTCGTGCGCTACGGCGCGCAGATTGATGTGCCGGGCTTCTGCCGCTGCATGAATGCGTGCGGTAGCGGCGCCGGTGAACACGGTCAGCGTATCGAAGAACGTGTCGTTTTCCAGGGTGAAGCCGAGCTTGGCAAGACCAGCCGCGAGCACCGCCGTCAGCCGGTGCGTGCGCTCGGCAATGGTCGCGAGTCCCTGCGGGCCGTGGTAGACCGCATACATCGATGCCATCACGGCGAGCAGCACCTGCGCAGTGCAGATGTTCGAGGTCGCTTTCTCGCGCCGGATATGCTGTTCGCGCGTTTGCAGTGCCAAGCGATAAGCGGGCTTGCCCTGCGCATCGACGCTGACGCCGACAAGGCGCCCCGGCATGCTGCGCTTGATCGCGTCGCGCGTGGCCATGAAGCCTGCGTGCGGGCCGCCAAAGCCCATCGGCACGCCGAAGCGCTGCGCCGAGCCGACCACGACATCCGCGCCCCATTCGCCCGGCGGCACGAGCAAGGTGAGCGCCAGCAAGTCGGCAGCGACGATGACCATGCCGCCGCGCGCCTTGTAGCGCTGCACCCATTCGCGATAATCGCGCACCTCGCCATTGGCACCCGGATACTGCAGCACCACGGCGAAGGAATCGGTTTCCAGCGCTTCGTCGCCGCTGCAGGTGCGCACTGTAATGCCGAGCGGCAGGGCGCGGGTTTCGATCACGGCGCGGGTTTGCGGCAGCACATCGTCGGCGATAAAGATCACGTTTGATTTACTGCTGCCGGCGCGCTGCGCTAGCGTCATCGCCTCGGCGGCGGCCGTGGCTTCATCGAGCATCGACGCATTGGCGATGTCCATGCCGGTCAGGTCGGTGACCATGGTCTGGAAGTTGAGCAGCGCTTCCAGGCGGCCTTGCGAGATTTCCGGCTGGTACGGGGTATACGCGGTGTACCAGGCCGGGTTTTCCAGGATGTTGCGCAGGATCACGCCCGGGGTGTGGGTGCCGTAATAGCCCTGACCAATAAAGGATTTGAACACCTTGTTATGTGCGGCGATGGCTTTGAGTTCGGCCAGCGCTTCGGTTTCGGGCTTGGGCGCCGGCAAGGGCATCGGCGCATGCCGGCGAATCGCCGCCGGGATTACCGCTGCGATCAGATCGCTGCGGCTGGCATAGCCGAGCGTGGCCAGCATCTGTTGCTGCTCGGTTTCGGAAGTGCCGATATGGCGGGCGATGAAGGCATCGCGCTGTTCGAGTTCGGCCAGGGTGCGGTGCATCGTGTTTCTCCAGTGCATGCACGCCAGCGGCGCGCCATGGCTGCCGCCGGGTGCTGTTTTCTTGTTATCAGTCGAGCAGGGCTTTGTAGGCGGCTTCGTCGAGCAGGGCGTCGGCGTCGGCCAGATTGTCCGGCTGCACCTTGATGAACCAGCCTTCGCCTTCGGCATCCTCGTTCACTTTTTCCGGGGAATCGGCTAGCGCGGCGTTGACGGAGAGGATCGTGCCGGCGATCGGCATCTTCACGTCGCCCGCGGCCTTGACCGATTCGATCACGCAAGTCGGCTCGTCCTTGGCGAAATGCTTGCCCACGGCAGGCAGCTCGACGAAGACCAGATCGCCCAGCGCATCCTGCGCGTGATGGGTGATGCCGATGGTGACAGTGCCGTCGGTTTCAACGCGCAGCCATTCGTGGTCGGGAGTGTATTTCATGGGATTTCCTTTGTGATGTTGGGTTGTGGTGTTCATTCCTGATGGCAACAGCGCCTAACAATGAACCCGGAATTTCGTGAGAATTCGCCCCGAGCCTGAGCGCAGGGCGGGTGATTTTATCCGCGGTAGTAGCGCTGCGGTACAAACGGCATCTTGCAGACTTGCATGCGCACCGGCTTGCCGCGCACCAGCGCCAGCACTTCCGCGCTGTCGGCGGTGTATTCGCTGGGCAGGTAGGCCATCGCGACCACACCGTTGCGGCTGGGCGCGAAGCCGCCGCTGCAGATGGTGCCGATGGTCTCGCCGGCGAGGTTGGTGATCTCGCTGCCTTCGCGCACCGGTGTGCGCTCCAGCCCGACGAGGCCGACGCGCTTGCGCGAGGTGCCCTGGACGATTTCGGCCAGGATGCGGTCTTCGCCGGGGAAGCCGCCTTCGCGGATGCCGCCGACGCGGCGGGCCTTGGAGATCGCCCAAGTCAGCCCTGCTTCGACCGGGCTGGTGTCGGTATCGAGATCGTGGCCGTAGAGGCACAGCCCGGCCTCAAGGCGCAGCGAATCGCGCGCACCGAGGCCAATCGGCGCGACTTCTTCGTGGGCGAGCAGCGCGCGGGCGAGTTGCTCGGCGTGGCTGTTGGGAATCGAAATCTCGAAGCCGTCTTCGCCGGTATAACCGGAGCGGGTCACGCAGCATTCCACGCCGGCGAGCAGCACGGTGCGCGCTGTCATGAAGGTCCAGCCGGCAAAATCCGTTTTCGGCGCCATCCGGGCCAGCACGGTGGCCGCGGCCGGTCCTTGCAGCGCGAGCAGCGCATGCTCGGGCAGCACCTCGATGTGGCAGCGCGCGCCGATGTGGGTGCGCAGATGGGCGATATCCTGCGCCTTGCAGGCGGCGTTGATCACGACGAACAGGTGATCGCCGGCATTGGTGATCATCAGGTCGTCGAGGATGCCGCCGGTGGCGTTGGTGAAGAAGGCATAGCGCTGCTGGCCGACGGGCAGGTCGATGAGATCAACCGGCACCAGGGTTTCAAGCGCCACAGCGGCGTTGACGCCCCACAAGCGCAGCTGGCCCATGTGCGAAACATCGAAGAGGCCAGCCTGGGCGCGGGTATGCAGGTGTTCCTTGAGTACGCCGGCCGGGTATTGCACCGGCATGCTGTAACCGGCGAAGGGCACCATGCGCGCACCCAGTTCGGTGTGCAGGCCATGAAGGGCGGTCTGGAGCAGGGAGTCGGTCATTTGCTTGATCCTTGGACGAAAAAAAGGACAGCCGACAGCCAAAGCTGTCAACCGTCCCTCTGTCCTCTTTACCTGAGAGTTTCCGGCTCACGGTGCCGGGTGCCCCTTCGGTGGGCAGCTCGAAAACTGCCTCTCTCCAGATCGGTGTGGCCTTTGCGGCCAGGTTCTTCCGGTTCGTTTGCCTGAGCGATTATGGGAATTACGCCTTCGGCGGCGGTCAGCGAATTTCTCGCTCCGCGCTCTCCCGGGAGAGCCTTGAGTGTTTTTAAATCATAACCCGGCAGTGGGCAATTGACTACCCCACTGCCTCGGGTCAGTTTGCGACGGGCAGGCGCGGCGCGAGCTTGCGCAGTTTCATCGCGATGGCAAAGCCCGCGACCAGCAACGTGCCGAGCAGTGCCACGACGCCATTCCACTGGCCGAAACTCCACATGAAGCCGGTGATAGTGCCGAGGCAACTCGCACCCAGGTAGTAAATGCTCAGGTACAGCGCGGTGGCCAGCGACTTGTTTCGCAGCGCGCGAAAGCCCAGCCAGCTGCTGGCGATCGAATGCCCGCCAAAGAAACCAAAGGACAGGATGGCGGTGCCGAGATAAATCAGTGCGATCGAGTCGACCAGCGTGATCAGCGCGCCCAGCAACATGCAAAGCAGCATGATCCACAGCACGTTGCGCCGGCCTAAACGGTCCGCGAGCGTGCCGGCCCAGCCTGCGGCAAAGATGCCGGCGGCGTTGAGCGAATAGATAACGCTGATATGGCTCTGGCTGTAGGAAAACGGCGCGGCGGCGAGGCGAAAGGCCAGGTAGTTGAACAGGCTGACAAAACAGCCCATCAGGATGAAGCCGGTGAGAAACAGCCAAGGCAGGCCGGCATCGGAAAAATGATTGCGGGTGGCGACCATCATGCGCTTGACGGTGACGCCCGAGGGCCGGAAATGCTGCGAGACCGGCAGGCTGCGCCAGAACTCGAACGCCGCCAGCAGGCCGACGGAGCCGAGCACCAGCGTCGTCGTGCGCCAGGACAAATAGTCGGAAAGAATGGCCATGGCAAAACGCCCGAACATGCCGCCGACCGCGTTGCCGGCAATGTACAGACCGATGGCGCGGCCGAGCACATCCGGATCGATCTCTTCGCTCAGATACGCCATGGCCACTGCCGGCAGCCCGGCGAGTGCAACGCCGAGCAGCGCACGCAGAAGCACCAGATGATGGAAATCGGCCACCGTGGCACAAAGCAGGGTCAGCAGCGCGGAAAACAGCAGCGAGGCATTCATTACCGCCTTGCGCCCGAAACGGTCGGCCAGCAGGCTGGCGGGGATCAGCGAGAGCGCCATCGCGCCGGTGGCAGCGGAGAGCACGCCGCTGGCCGCCGCCGGCGGAATCTGGAACTCGCGGGCAAAAACCGGCATTAGAGGCTGCATGCCATAGAGCAGGGCGAAGGTGGCAAAGCCGCCGATCAGCATCGAACGGCTGACATTGGCATATTCGCGCGTGCCGGTCTGGATGCGGGGCTGGTTGGCGCTGCGGACGGGAGCAGCCTGCGGTTGCGGTATTGAAAGAGGGACGCTGGTGGTGCTGTCAAAAGGTGTTGCTATCGGTGTGGACATGATTTTGGGGTGATCTCGGCGCAGTTGCCGTGGGCGATGACTGAAATGCTAGGCTTGGCGGATTGAGTGGTCCAATATATATTTGCGCATCAATTGATATGTATTGGATATAAGTGGAACTGCGTCACCTGCGTTATTTCCTGGCCGTGGCCGAGGAACTGCACTTCACCCGCGCCGCCGAACGCCTGCATATCGGCCAGCCGCCGCTGAGCCAGCAGATACAGGCGCTGGAAGAGGAACTGGGCGTGGTGCTGTTCGAACGCAACCGGCGCCGCGTGGCGCTGACCGAGGCCGGCAAGCACTTTCTGGCCGGAACGCGTCGCGTTTTTGCCGAGGCCGAGCGCGCGGTGGAAGACGCGCAGCGCGCCGCGCGCGGCGAGATCGGTGAATTGCGCCTGGGCTACAGCGCATCGCTGCCGTTCACCAGCCTGCTTCCGCGTGTGCTGCACGATTACCGGCAGATGCATCCGGATGTGGAGCTGACGCTGAGCAGCCTTTTTTCAACGGAACAGTACGATGCGCTGCTGGCCGAGCGGCTGGATGTCGGCCTGTTGCGCTTTTCCGGGCTGGGCGTGCCGGCCGGGATTGCGCTGCATGAAATCAGCCGCGATGTGCTGCGCGTGGTCATACACGAGAGCCACCCGCTGGCGCAGCAGGAATCGATTGCGCTGATCGAACTGAAAGACGAGGGTTTCATCACCTATCCGCACGATCTGGGCGCGCGTTTCAATCTGCACGAACGCCAGCTTTGCCTCTCTGCCGGGTTCGAGCCGAAGGTGGTGCAGGAAGCGCGCGAGGCGACCACCCAGATCGGTCTGGTGGCCGCCGGGTTTGGCGTGGCCCTGTTGCCGTCACCGCTGGAATGCGTGCATATCGAAGGCGTGCGTTACGTCCCTTTGCGCGACGAAACCGCCTACATGGTGCTCGCCGCCGCCACGCGGCGCGGGCGTTTGCCGAAGATGATCAGCGATTTTCTCGACGTGCTGCTGTCGCGCAATACGGGCGCGTGACGTCAGAGCCTGGGCGAATCGTCGCCGCGCTGGAATCCGCTCAATTGCCCAGGCAGATCGAGCCCTTTCGAGAATGCAATCGCCTTGAACAACTCGCCCATTTCCGCCGGGTTGACCAGTTTTTGCGCGGCGGCGACGGCGGGCAGGTAGCGCTTCAGATCGCCGGCATCGAGCTGGTTGAGTTGCTGCATCAGCCCGGCATTGACCAGATATGCACCCTGCGTCAGGTAGCCTTCCAGCGCCAATCCGGCATCGGCGCCGGCGCGCCAGATCGCGGAAAAATCCACGTGCGTGGTGATATCGGTGAGGCCCGGCAGCCAGAACGGATCGGTGTGGCTGTGATGGCGGTAATGGCACATCAGCGTGCCCATGTGGCGTTGCGGGTGGTAATACTCGGCGGCGGCAAAACCGTAATCGAGCAGCAGGATTGCGCCGGCTTCAAGACTGGCGGCCAGACTCCGGATGAAGCCCTGCGCTTCGAGCTGGATTTCGGTCAGGTAATCGCCCGCGGCCGGCAAAACCAGCGCCTGCATCATCAGGGTCATGTCCCGGATCGGCCGATCCTGCCACTGCAAACCGTCCTGCCAGACCACGCCGCGCTCTTGCCAGCCTGATTCGCTGTAATGCACCAGCGCGCACGGCATCGCATCGAGCACCTCGTTGCCGATGATCGCGCCGCGAAAACCCTGCGGCAGCGTAGAAAGCCATTCGACCCGACCGAGCAGCTCCGGCACTTCGCGCGCCAGCAATTCGCGCTGGCGCTGCTGCAATTCGGCGGAAAGCTCCAGGATGCAATAGCGCCGCGGCAACTGGCCGCGCGCGGCGAGCGCGCGCAGGATCTGCAGCGCCAACTGGCCGGTTCCCGCGCCCACCTCCAGCACATCGCCCTTGTCCTGCAATTGTGGCGCGGCCAGTACGTCGGCCAGCGTTGCCGCCACGCACGTGCCGAACAGCGGCGAGATTTCCGGCGCGGTGACAAAATCGCCGGCCGTGCCGAATTTGGCCGCGCCGCCGCTGTAATAGCCGAGCCCCGGCGCATACAGCGCCAGACGCATGTAATCGGCAAAGGCAATCCAGCCGCCGCTTTCGGCAATGCGCGAGCGGATCAGGGAAACGAGTGCATCGCTGGCGGCGCGGGCATCGGGAGAGGGTTCGGGAAGGCGGGCTTGCGGGTTGGGCATGATGGGCGGCAGAATCGGTAGACAAGAATGATTCTAACTGGAGATACGCCATGCAGGAAAAAGTCGCACTGGTCACGGGCGGCGCGCGCCGGGTGGGCGCGGGCATCGTGCGCGAATTGCATGCGCACGGCTGGCGCATCCTGCTGCACTACCGTAGCTCACGGCAGGATGCGCAGGCGCTGGCCGACGAACTCAATGCGCTGCGGCCGCAGTCGGTTGCGCTCTTCCAGCTCGATCTGCTGCAGACCGCACAGTTGCCGGAGTTGGTAGCCGCCGCGATCACTAACTTTGGCCGGCTCGATGCGCTGATCAACAACGCGTCGTCGTTCTATCCTACGCCGCTGGGCAAGATCAGCGAAGCCGTGTGGGACGACCTGATCGGCTCCAACCTCAAGGCACCGTTGTTCCTTGCGCAGGCCGCCGCGCCGGAGCTCACCAAAACCGGCGGCGCCATCGTCAACCTGGCCGATATCCACGTTGAACGCCCGCTGGCCGGCTTTCCGGTCTACACCATCGCCAAGGCCGGCGTCGCCGCCATGACCCGGGTGCTGGCGCGCGAACTGGCGCCGCAGGTGCGCGTCAACGCGGTCGCGCCCGGCGTGAACCTCTGGCCGGAAAATGACACCGATTTCGATGCGGCCGAGCGCGCACGCATCCTCGCCACCATCCCGCTCGGCCGCAACGGCCAGCCGCAGGACATCGCCCAGGCCATCCTCTATCTGCTGGAAGCGCCCTACGTTACCGGCGTGATCCTGCCGGTGGACGGGGGGAGGAATGTGTTTTTGTAGATTGCCACGCATAGGTTAATGCCGTTCATTTAAGCCAAGTGAACGGCATTTTTGTTTTGTGCAATGCTGGATTCGATGGTGGCGATGAGAAGCATACCCTTGCCCTTGCAGGTGCCGAGAAGCGCAGTAAAGCACGGGGTTTCGGCGAGGACTGTTTGAGCGGGCATCGCCGGCGAGTTCCGCAGCCGCCGGGCTTTACGAGCATCGCAGGGAACCCCGAAGGGGCACCGGAACGGGCTCGGCTTTCGGGTGAAGGGTGCTTTGCCGAGACAAAGCATCCTTCCTGCCCGCCGTGCGGAAACGGCATTCAACCACGCGCCGCAGGCGCATAAAACCTGTGATGTTAACGGCTTAGCCGGGTCGATTTTTCGAGTCCGTTGAAGCTGTATTTGTACTCAATGCGGTGAATCTGCAAGTGTTTCCTCAATGGAAATAAGATGTCGCATGGGGAGATAGTTCAAACTGCCAGCGTGGGACTTCAAAAAATCTAGCCAGCAATTCATCCACATCGCCCCAAGGCGTGCACTCTGCTATCTCAGTATCCGTAGCTTGGCGTAGCTCACTAAATTCGTGAAAGGCATGGTCTTCATCAGTTGGGCCGCCAGAATATTGATACAACTCAGCATAAAGTGTTGGGATATTGATTTGTTCCGCGACGAACCAAATTCCTGAATCCAGCTTGGAAACCAATTTCAAAATACTGTCATCGCTTGGTATTCCACAAAGCAGCAATTTTCCCCAAGCTTTGTAGTTGCCAGAATCGCGGTAAAGATATTCGAAAATTGAGTAATGTGTAGTCACTGCGTTATCTCAGAAATAATTCGCTGTGGTGATAATCAAGAAATTCTTTGAACGGAGAGAATTTTTTGGGGAGGGCAATCGGCTTGCCTTCAAGTCCAAGCAAGTAATCCTTGGCAAATTGGTTGGTTTCTTGTGACTTTAATTGTGGCGAGACTCTGATGATAAAGTCTGGGGTCACAGTAATTAGGCCGCGATCATAAGCTTTATCGTGTAGCGATGATAAGCAAAGTCCATTAGCTGGATTGAGTCGGTTTTGCTCATCTTTTGCCCAAGGAACGATATGGCTGGCAACCAGAAGGCGTGAATCAGTTAATCCAGTCATGCAACAGCGACCTTCATAGCTACTCAATACCGCTTTTCGGAAAAACGATTGACGTACTCGAACTTGAACTTTTGCAGTCGTGTTTTCAGCAAAGAAATTTGGCAGTACATCATCTGATTCAGCTTCGCTGGAAAGGGATTCAATTACTTGATCTTGTTTGGCTAATGCATCCATAAGCAATTGGCTTTCAAAGCCTATTGCATCTGGATTGGCCTGAAATTCAGCCCAGACTTCTTTATCCATGGATGAACTGCCGGATAAACCTTTGCGACCACTTTCGATAATCGCTGGATCAAGGCTGGCGATGTTGGTGAGCTTCATGGCCAGCGAGCCAGGTGTTCTGCCCAGCAGCTTCGCGGTCTCAATAATGAGGGGATTGCCTTGATGTAACTTGCCGAATGGCAACTGACAATACAGGTTGAGTGCAATCAAAACTTGTTCACGAGTCCAATTTTTACTTGTCACGTTCAACCCCACAGGCAATGTTGCCGAAGAAGCGACCACTTTAGCTGAAGGCTTGATTGGCTGACAAACCAGTTTCGCTATCGCAGTCATCATCGGTGGCATTGCCGCATCGGCGAATAGCCGATAAGCCCGCGTATCCGACACCGGAATCCGGAAATCGTCCGGGTAGCCCATCAGCCGGGCGCATTCGCGCGGGGTCAGGCGGCGCGGGTTTTTGCCTTCGCCCTGCCAGACCAGAATCTCCGAGCCGTCCTTGTAGTAACGGGCCGAGAGCGTGCGGGCGATGCTGTCCGGGTAAACCAGCCCGAAGCCAAAGCCGTTGCCCTTGGCTTTGTGCTTGGCGGAGTAATCCTGCAGGTATTGCCACAGCTTGGGCGTGAGCGTGTATTTGTCGTTGACCTTGCCGGTCTTGTGATCGAAGTAGGTGTCGCCATCGTGCGCCAGCACCGCTTCACTGCCATCGGTGCGGTGCAGGATGTCGCGCATTTTCACCATGCCCTTTTCCGGCAGTTGCAGTGCATCCCAGCTGAACGGCGTCGGGTCGCGAAAACCGACGATCACGATGCGTTCGCGGTGCTGCGGCGTCCAGTGCTGGCCGTCCAGAATCTTGTATTGAACGTGGTAGCCGAGCTGTTCGCGCAAGGTGCGCAGGATCACGTCGAAGGTGCGGCCCTTGTCGTGCGACTGCAGGTTTTTCACGTTTTCCAGCACAAACGCGCGCGGACGTTTGGCTGCGATGATGCGGGCCACGTCGAAAAACAGCGTGCCCTGGGTTTCGTCGGCAAAACCGTGCGCCCGGCCAAGGGCATTTTTCTTGGAAACCCCGGCAATGCTGAAGGGTTGGCAGGGAAAACCCGCCAGCAGCACATCGTGATCGGGGATTTCTGTCGCCGGGTCGGTAACCAGTGTGATGTCGCCCGCTATCGGCTGGCCGTCGGCAAAGTTGGCGTGGTAGGTCTTTTGCGCGTAGCTGTCCCATTCGCTGGTGAACATGCAGCGCCCGCCTTCCAGCTCGAAAGCTTTGCGGATGCCGCCGATCCCGGCAAAAAGATCGATGAACGTGAAGTCGGCGGAGGTGCTGTGGTGATCACCCAACGGCAGCAGCATCTGCCGCAGTGCGCTGAGCAGATAGGGCTTGGGCTCGGTCTCGCGGGCCAGCCAGCGCCCGACCGTGGAGGGGGTGACTTTCAGTTTTTGGGCGATGTCGCTTTGCGTGTGGAAGCGGGCAACTTCGTCAAGGCACTGGAGAACGGCGCTGGTTTCCGGAGCATTCATGGCTTGTCTCTGGGTAATTTTTTTGCATTTTGATGGCAAATAATCCCAGAGTCAAGATAAAAGAACAATCGTTCTGTTTGTGTGGTTGTGCAGCCCGAATTGCTTGCTTGGATGGTGGGTGGCGATGAAAAAACCAGTCCAAAGACCGGCTTTTGAATTTTGGGCGGGAGGCGGGAAGCTCACAATCCCGTCAAGGCCTTGCATCCGCTATTTGCTGGAAGCGCTTCATGGTGCCCGGATTAATTGAGCGCTCGATCAGCCATGTACCGATTCGCCATGATGGCGAAACGCTGCACGGATGACCTCAAGTAATCGATCTCTGTCTTGGTTTTTCTGAGCAGAGTCGAATAGCTCTACAGGGAAGAAGGATTCAACCGGAGGTTTTTTGGTTTTTTCCCGACAGGGTTGTGACTGGCGGGTGGAATTGTTGAACCCAACCCTGGAATTCTTCGGCCGGCATCGGTCTGGCGATAAAATAGCCTTGCGCTATGTCGCATCCCAGTTCGGCGAGTTGGTCCCAGCTCTCCCGGGTTTCGACCCCCTCGGCCACGGTCTGGCGGCCGAGGTCATGAACAAGGTCAATAGTGGAGCGCACGATCAACGCGGAGTCTTTGCGGATTGACATGTCGCGCACGAACGATTGATCGATCTTGATGTAATCCACGGGCAGTTTTTGCAGATAGCTGAGCGAAGAATAACCAGTACCGAAGTCATCAATGTAGAGCGGAATGCCTTCATCACGCAGCTTGTGCAGGATATGAAGTGCGAATTGGGCGTCTTCCATTACGGTGCTCTCGGTTATTTCGATTTCAAGCAGGCCTGACGTGATATTCCAGGTGGCCAGCAAATGGCGGATTTTTTCCAACAGGTGTTCATCGCGCAGGTTGCGTGCGGACAGGTTTACGGCGATCGGCAGTGCGCAGCCTTGTTGCACCCAGGCTTGATTCAGGCGCAGCGCGGCCTCGATGACCCATTCGGTGAGCGGTTTGATGAGCCCGGTGTGTTCGGCGAGGCCGATGAATTCGCCCGGCGGGATCAACCCGTGCTTGGCGTGCTTCCAGCGTACCAGCCCCTCGGCGCCGCACACGCGACCGGTGGCAATTTCCACTTTCGGCTGCAGGTAGAGCGATAGATCTCCGCCCTCGATTGCGCGCCGCAGTTCTCCGGCAATCATGAGGCGGTGCGATTGGTCTTGATTCTGGGCAGGGTCGAAAATGGCGTGCACCACCCCGTTCTTCTTGGCGTGGTGCATGGCGATGTCCATATGACGGTACAGGTCATGCGGTGTCGACCCGTGCTCCGGAAATAAGGTCACCCCGATCTTCGCAGACACATCAAGCGGGATGTCGGCAATCAGGAACGGCTGCGCCAACGCAGTTTCCAGGCGCTGCACCAGATCGATGGCGGCGCTTGCGTCGCTGCCGGGCAACAGGATGGCGAATTCGTCACCGCGCAGGCGGGCGACCATGGCGGGCGCAGGAGAGACGTTGTTGAGTCGTGCGCCGAATTCCTTCAGCATTTGATCGCCGTGGCTGAAGCCGAGGGCATCGTTGATTTCACTCAGCCGTTCGATATTGGTCTGCAGCACGGCGAATGGTTGACCGAGTTGCTTGCCCGTCTCGATGGCGACCGTGAGCAATTCCGTAAATTGCGTTTCGTTCGGCAATCCGGTGAGGGCGTCGTAGCGGGTAAGACGGTGCATGGCTTCCCGAATCTTTTTCTGTTCGGCGCGGGTGCGCAGGGTGGCGATGCCGAAGGCCAGGTCATCGGCAGACTCGGTGAGCAGCGTGATTTCATCGGTATCGAAGGTATCGGGTTCGGCGTCGTAGATGGCAAGCGCGCCGATGATTTCGCCGCCGACGCGCAACGGACAGGCGAGCGCAGACGCATAATCGTGCAGATCGCGCCGCCACGGCGCGTAGTTCGAATCATTGGGCATATCCCGGACCACACTGGTCTGTCCGTTGCGAACGGCCGTACCAACCGCCCCGCGACCGTAGGCGTTGTCGGCCCAGCTTGCTTTCAGCATGCGCAGGGAAGCGAGACCTGCCGGGTAGCCATGTTCGGCCTTCGGCTGCAAGGACCGGGTTTCGTCGTCAACCCGATACCACACCACCGCGGTGTCGTACCCGCCCGCAGTCACGATGGCTTCGCACATGCTGTCGAGCAGTCCCTGCTCGTCGCTCGCGCGCAGCATCGCGCGGTTACCCGCACTCAGCGTTCTCAGCGCGCGGCTGACATGCTCCAGTTCGTGCACATGTTGCTCAAGCGCTGCATTGAGCGTCTGGATTTTCTCCTCGGTGGTTTTTCGTGCGGTGATGTCGGTACCCAGCACGTAATAGCCGACCACCCGTTTCTGGGCGTCCCGTCTGGGCACGTAATTGATGACTTGCCATATGCCGGGGAAGGGTTGCCAGTCGTAGCTTTGCGGCTGGCCCTGCAGCACCTTGGCAATGAGCGGGGCTGCGATCGCATAGCGTTCGTCGCCCAGAATCTCGCGTACCGTACAGCCGGCGATGCCGGGCCGTTCCGGGGCGAAGCGCGCCCGGTACTGCTCATTGACATAGATGTAGCACTGCTGTGAATCAACATAGGCGATCAATGCGGGCACGTTGCTGATCACGCTGCGCAGATGATCTTCGCTTTCCAGCAATTGTGCTGTCCGTTCGCCCACGCGCTGTTCGAGCAACTCGTTCTGCTCGCGGACCATGCGCTGGGCTTGCTGTTCGACGGTTACGTCGCGAAAAACAAGCACCATGCCGCGCATCCGGCCCGCGTTATCCCGGATGGGGGCGGCGCAGTCGGCGATGGGGCGCTCGCTGCCGTCGCGAGCAATGAGTACAGTGTGATGGGCAAGATCCTGGATATCGCCAGTCTCGGGCACTGTTGCCACGGGGACGATGGCGGGCGCGCGCGTTTGCCCGTTGACAATGTTGAACACCTCGTCGACGCGGCGGCCTTGTGCCTCATTGAAAGTCCAGCCGGTGAGACGTTCGGCCACGGGATTCATGCGCGAGATACGCCCTTCGTTATCCGTTGCCAATACCGCATCCCCGATCGAGTGCAGTGTCGTGGAAAGGCTCTCTTCGTTATCGGCAAGCGCACGCTGGCTTGCTTGCGTTTCCCGCAACTGGCGCCGGATCAGAATATAGGTGGCAGCAAGCAGCACGGACAACAGCAGCGCGAGCAGCGTGCCGGCAAGCGTCATGATTTGGCGGCTGTGCAATTGTTCCGCATTGCTGTTTTCCAACAGCCGGCGTTCCTCTTCTTCCATCTCGCGCAATAGCCGGTATGTGCGCTCACGCGTTTCCTGCAGCGGTACTGTTGCCACAAAAGCATTTGCGGCTTCGATACCTTCGGTCTTGCGCAACAACTCAACCCGTCTGGAAATGGCGAGGCGCTGGTCTGTTACTCCGCGCAATTGCATCCAGCGTTCCTGCTGGCGGGCATGGTCGATCGTGAGCTGCTTGATCCGGCCCAACATCGTTTCCCGATCCGCAATGATCGCGTCGCGTTCGGCGAGTTGCGCAGGATTTCCCGTGATCCTGAAGCTTTGCGTGTTCAACTCGATCTGCAGGGTGTCCGCTTTTACGTAAGCAAGGCTGTTGAGTACCTCATGGGTATGCGTTACCCGCTGCGCCGCGTCGTCTGCATCTTTCGCCACTTTCATGGTTGCCGCAGACAGTACTACCACCCCCAGCGCGGCGGCGATAAATGCGGTAAGCACCTTGGTTTCAAAGCTGGAACGCGAGGTCACAGAAATCCTCTAGGTTTTCGACATCCGACGCTTGTTATTCTGCTGCCCGTTTTATTCAATTTATCAGGTGGGTGATCCCCTTGCCACGAGGGATGCAACGCTGGCGCAATGTGACCTATCGATCAGCCATGCACCGATTCGCCATAACGGCGAAACGCCGTGCGGATGGCTTCAAGCAAATCCGCTTCGTTCCAGGGTTTGGGGAGTAGCCTGAAAATCTCGCTGCGGTTGATGACTTCGTCAATGCTGTCCGGATCGGCAGGGCTGGCAAGCACCATCTGCACCGCATTGGGGTGCAGGGTGCGGATGTGGGAGAAAAGCTCGGTGCCGGTCATGCGCTGGTCGATCAGGATCACGCCCACCTGATGCTCTGCCAGCAGCGCAAGCGCCTCTTCCATCGAGCCGGCCACGAGGAGATGGTAGCTCTCGCGCCGCAACAAGCGCTTGAGCGCGGATGAGGTGTTTGCTTCGTCGTCCACCAGCAACAGCGTGGACAGGGCTTCATTGTCGAAAGGAATCCGGGGCGGTACGAATGAAGCCATGAAGCGGGTCATTTCATCGGCCGGCAGGGGACGGCTCACCAGATAACCCTGGATCACATCGCAGTGCAATGAGCGCAGGTAGTGCGCCTGGTCGTAGTCTTCAACCCCTTCGGCGATGATTTCGAGGCCAAGGCTGTGCCCGAGCGCGATCACCGCCTTGACGATCGAGGCATTGTCACGGTTGGTGGTCATGTCGCGAACGAAAGACATGTCGATCTTGAGCTTGTGGACTTCAAGCTGTTGCAGGTAGGACAGCGAAGAATAGCCGGTGCCGAAATCGTCGATCGATAGCCGTATGCCCAGCGCCCTGAGCTCTTCGATGGTCCGGAAAGATTGCTCGCGGTCCACCATGACGCAGCTTTCGGTGATTTCCAGTTCAAGCTGCTCGGGGGGAATGCCCGTTTCCTGCAAGACTTGCCTGACCGATTCGGCCAGGTGGCCGCGGCTCAGCTGCAGGGCGGAGACATTGACCGCCATCTGGCGCGGTGCGAGTCCCGCATCGGCCCATTGTCTGACCTGTTGGCAGGCCTTGCGCAATACCCATTCGCCCAGACGCACGATCAGCCCGCTTTCTTCTGCCAGCGGGATGAATTCGATGGGCGGGATCATGCCCCGTTCTGGATGTTGCCAGCGCACCAACGCTTCGAAGCCGACGATCTGGCCGCTGACCAGATCGACCTGCGGTTGATAGTGCAACAGCAGTTCCTGGTTATCCAGCGCATGGCGCAGATCCGCATCGAGCAGCAGGCGAACGCGGGCGCGGCGCATCAATTCCGGCGAGAAAAAGCGCAGGATGCCCCGGCCTTGCGCCTTGGCCTGGTGCAGCGCTGCATCGGCGTTGCTCTGCAGGGTTTCGGCATTGCTGCCGTCGGCCGGATAGAGCGCGATGCCGATGCTGGCGCCGATATAGATGCTGTTGCCGTCGAGCACGAAGGGCTGGGCCAGGGCATCGATCATGCGCTGCGCCATCAGGTCGATCCACGGCATTTCCTCGCTATGGTCAAGGATGATATTGAATTCGTCGGCGCCGATACGGGCGATCGCGTTGCTCTCGGGCAGCAGGGCCTGGAGCCGTTTGGCGACCTCGATCAGCACCAGGTCGCCCTGGTTGTGGCCGAGGCTTTCATTCACCGTCTTGAAATGGTCGAGGTCGAGCAGCAGCAGGGCGAATTGGCTCTGGCTGTGCTCGGCATGCGAAATCGCGTGCGCCAACAACTCGCCGAACAGGATGCGGTTCGGCAAACCGGTCAGCGGGTCGCGATAGGTGATGTAGTTGAGTTTCTGTTCGGTAACAAGGCGCTCGGTCACATCGCGGTGCGAGCCGCGTTGTCCCAAGGGTTTGCCGGCAGCATCGAACACGGGTTTGCACACATGCTCGATCCAGCGCTCTTTGCCATCCTTGGTGCGGATGCGGAAAATCAGCAGGTCCAGCATGGCCGCGTGAGGAGATGCCGGGCCGTGTACTTTCCAGGTGCTCAGATCGTCCGGATGGATGATCTTTTCCATCAGCGCGCCATCGGCGAAGAAATCGGCCGGTGCATAGCCCGAAACTTTCAGACAGGCCGGCGATACGTAGAGGTAACTGCCGTCCGGCGCCAGCCAGTATTCCCAGTTCGGCGAATAGTCGGCCAGGATGCGGTATTTCTCCTCGCTCTGTTCGAGCAGCGCGGTGCGCTGCGCCACTTGCTGTTCGAGAAAATGCCGCAAGCGGGCGAGTTCAAGGTGGGTGCGTACCCGGGCGCGCACTTCGTCGATGTCGAAAGGCTTGGTGATGTAGTCGGCCGCGCCGATATTGAAGCCGTTGACCTTGTCCTGCGTGGCATCCACCACGGTGATGAAGATCACCGGGATGCGGTTGCCCTCGGGTGTGGCCTTGATGTTGCGACAGACTTCATAGCCATTCATCTCCGGCATCACGATATCGAGCAGCACCAGATCGGGCGGGGTCGGCCCGCGAACCAGTTCGAGGGCCTTGGCGCCGTTGCGGGCGACCATGATGCGGTAGTCGCTCTTCAGCGCTTCCAGCAGTTCGTGGATGTTTTCCGGGATGTCGTCGACGACCAGCAGCGTGGGCGGCCGGGCGGGATCGGTATGTGCGCGGGCATCGAGCAGGAGCGGATTTTTTCGGCAGCGCTGCAATTCGAGCTGGGTGCGGATGCGCAGGCGCAGGAGTTCGGGGTTGACGGGCTTGGTGATGTAATCGTTGACGCCGAGCTGGAGGCCGCGTGCTTCGTCGGCGGCATCGGCCAGTGCCGTGACAAAAATGACCGGAATATCGGCGGTGACCGAATGGGCTTTCAGGTGGGCCAGCACGGAATAACCGTCCATGTCCGCCATCTTGATGTCGAGCAGGATCAGGTCGGGCCGGGGCGTGCCCTGCGCGAGTTCAAGCGCTTTTTTGCCGCTGGTGGCGGCGGAAATGGCGTAATCGTCGCGCAGGATGTTCATCAGCGCATGCAGGTTCTCGTGGGCATCATCGACGATCAGAATGCGGCTGCGTCCGTTCGTGGTTCCGTTGGCGATATCTGTCATGGCTTAATCAACTCGGGTTGTGGACGTCAGGCGTTGTTGAAGTTGGTTCAATAGCGTCAGTGCTTCGTCGATCTCGAACACGTCGACCCGGGCGGCAATGGCTGCGATCTGCGCTTCCAACGGCGTGCCGGTGACCTTGGCGCGCAATTCATCGAGCAGGGGATCGGCGTTGCCAAGATCATAGGCCAGGGCTTGGGCCAGATGCGTGAGTTGCCCGTTGAGCAGGACCGGGTCGGGCACGGCGGCCGCAGGCGTTGGGGAAGACGGCGCGCTGGCTGGAAGGCTGTCGATATCCTGCATGATGTTCTGCAGCAGCGTGCCCAGTTCGGTTAGCGTGGCGGCGTCCGGCAATGCGCCTGCCTTGAGTTGCGCGTCGATTTCACCGATTTTTCCGTACAGTGCCGTGGCGCCGATATTGCCGGTGATGCCTTTCAGCGCATGGCAATAATCCTCGGTCTGTTGTATGTCTTGCGCGGCGACAAGCTGCCGCAGTTTTTCGGCGGCATGGGCATAGTGTTCGCGGAAGCGGCGCAACTGCTTGCGGTAGGCTTCTTCTCGGCCGCCAATGCGGCGGATGCCCTGTTTGGCATCCAGGCTGGCCAGCGCCATGAGATCGGCAGGATAGGCTGGCGCCGGCGATGTCTCCGGGGTGTGTTCCAAGCGGGGCGTTGCCGCGGGTGCGGCCACATTCGCCCATTTGGCCAAGGCCGACATCAGGCGTTCCGGGTCGATGGGCTTGGTGATGTGATCGTTCATGCCGGCCGCCCGGCTTTTTTGCGCATCTTGTGCCATGGCCAGCGCCGTCATGGCGATGATGGGCAAGGCGGCGTAGCGTTCGTTGCCTGGGGTCTTGGCCAGTTCGCGGATACGCCGCGCGGCTTCCAGCCCGTCCATGACCGGCATCTGGATATCCATCAACACGGCGTCGTAGTGCTGGCGTTGCACTTTCTGCACGGCCTCTTCGCCGTTGATGGCCTCGTCGACGACGATGCCATGGCTGCGCAACAGCTCGCCGGCGAATTCGCGGTTGATGTCGTTGTCCTCGACCAGCAGCAGGTGCATGTCGGTAAAGTTGCTGAGGAGGGATTCCGGATTGTTCTGCGGCCGACTTTTTTCTTCCGCCAAAATCCGCCCCCGTCCGAGCACGGAGAGGATGGTATCGAGCAGGGTGGAAGGGGATACCGGTTTGATCAGGAAGCCATCCACGCCGGCCTGGGTGGCCAGGCGGATGACATCTTCCCGGCCATAGGCGGTGACCATGACGATCCTGGGCTGGCGCGCGAGGTCGGTGTCACGGTGGATGCGTTGCGCGGCCTCGTCGCCGTTCATGCCGGGCATTTTCCAGTCCATCAGCACCAGATCAAACGGCGTGTCGGTGGCCTGCTGCAGGGCGGTCAGCGCGGCGGAGCCGCTCGGCGCGGTACTGACTTCAAGACGGAGATAGCGCAGCATCTCGGCCAGAATCTCGCGCGAAACCTCGTTGTCGTCCACCACCAATACCCGGATGCCCTGGAGCAACGGGCCGGCTTGCTCGAGCTGTTCGCGGCGGCGGGCCTGCGACTGTTGCGCAATCTTGAGTTGAACGGTGAAGCAGATCGTGGTGCCCTCACCCGGTTGTGAAGCTTCAACCCAGATCCGCCCGCCCATCATTTCCACCAGATTCTTGCTGATCGCCAGCCCCAGCCCGGTGCCGCCATAGTGGCGCGTGGTCGATTGGTCGGCCTGGGTAAACTCCTTGAACAAACGACTTTGCTGCTCCGGCGTCATGCCGATGCCGTTGTCGCGCACGCTGGCCTGCAGGACCAGATCGGTCTGGGTGGCAGACAGGCAGCGGAAGGCCAGTTCCACCTCGCCATGTTCGGTGAATTTCACTGCATTCCCGCACAGGTTCAGCAATACCTGGCCCAGCCGCAGCGGGTCGCCCACCAGCAGTGGCGGGATATCCACGTCATGGCGAATCAGGAATTCGATGTCTTTGTGCGCGGTCTGGTAACCGATTGCGTCGGTCAGTTGCTCCAGCACCCGGTCGAGGCTGAATTCGATGTTCTCGATTTCGAGCTTGCCCGCCTCGATCTTGGAAAAATCGAGAATGTCATTGATGATGCCCAGCAGCGAGTGGGCCGCACCCTGCGCCTTCGCGAGGTGGTTGTGCAGGTCAGGCGGCAGGTTGCCCTTGAGCGCGAGATACAGCATGCCGAGAATCGCGTTCATCGGCGTACGGATTTCGTGGCTCATATTGGCCAGGAACTGGCTCTTGGCGAGATTGGCAGCCTCGGCGGCCTCTTTGGCTTGCTGCAGTTCGCCGGTTCGAACCACGACGATTTGTTCCAGATTCCGGTTGAGCGCGTTCAGTTCCTGCATCGAGTCGAACAAGCGTGCCCGGCTGTCGTTGAACGCATTAACCAGCTCGCCGAGCTCATCCCGGTACGGATAGTCGATCTTCTCGACCGGCGCATCGCTGGGCTGGAAGCGCCAGTTGGCCACGGCCTTGGCGACCCGCGTCATCATGTCGGACAGGTGGTAGCGGATGGCCCAGGAGAAAATCAGCCAAAGGCTGGTGATGAAAATCACCGAATTGAGCAGCACCATCCAGAAGTTGTATTTGATGCGCTCCCAGATGACTTCGCGGCTCGAATACATCTTCAGTTGGCCGATCAGGCGGTTTTCCCCGCGCGGCGCGTAGTAGATCAATGGGACAACGGACTGCCTGAACTGGCTCGGAAAAATATCGTCTGCCACGACGGGCGTGGAAGGCAGGCTGCCATTGGCCACCAGGATGTTGCCGGCGGCGGATTCGATCTGGATGCCGGAGACGATCGCATTTTGCCGAATGCCGCGTGCCATGGAGGCCAGTTGCGGGGTATCGAGTTCCCATACCGCTGCGGTGACGCTGGGAAGTACCGTCTGGCCCAGCGAGGCCAAATCCCGGTCGATGTTCCGGCTCACGCTGAAATACTGGATGGCAAGTTGTGCCCCGGTCAGGCTGAGCGCCAGCAGCAGGTACCACGGAAACATCTTGTACAGCAGCCGTCTGGAGAGTGTCTGCGGTGACGGCATCGGGGGCCCTCCAGATAAGGTTGATTTTGAGAGTGGTCGCGGGTCAGGTCACGAAAGATGGCTCACTGGCGAGCGGCATTTTGCGGCCACCACCAGCCGGTATCGGGTTCCGCCGTGTTCGCGGGCAGGATCGGATTGCCGAGGCGGATCACCTGACGCTGTGTTTTTTTCATCAGCGCAATCTCAGTGGCGTGGTAACTCTCGAACAGCTTGCGGAACGAGCCGTCGGCCAGCGCCAGCCTGAGTCCGCGCTCGATCCTTTGCGCCAGTGCCGTGTTGCCCTTGTGCACCCAAAAGTAGACCGGATAAGGAAAATATAGCGCCTTGGTCTGCTCCACGGCCAGTTGCGGATAACTTTGCTTGCGCGCATCGAGCTCGCGGCCGGCTTCATTCAGGCCGCGCGGGAAAGCATCGAAACGCTGGGCCACCAGCATGCCGAACAGGTTTTCATAGCTGGTGGAGGTTTCAACGGTAAAACCACTGGCTTGCATGATGGGCAGGTCGGCCCACTGGCTGTTGAGGCCAAAGGTCAGTTGCGTGCGCAGCGCCTGATCGTCCATGCGTGCAATGCGCGCCTGATCGGCGGCGCGAATCACGAAGATTCTGAAGCCGACGATGCCGCGCAGGATATCGACCTTGATCGGCCGCATCCGTGCTTCGCGTTCGGCATTGGTGCCCAGCGCGATCACGTCGATCTCTTTGGATTGCAGCAATTGCATGCCGCGATTCTGGGTAACCTCTTCCGCGTAGGGCGCAAGCCGGAAGGATTCGTTGGCGTTTTGCGTGTGCGCAAGCGCGAGTTCGAGCAGCTTCCAGCGGTATTCGTAGATCGCGCCGGAAGGGAAGTAGCGGATCGTCATCTCGCTTGCCGCCGCGGAGCTGGCGAACAGGGTCCAGCCCAGGATCACGGCGGCGACGGTTTGCCAGATGCGCCGGCTTGCGTGTTCCGGGCTATGGATACGCGAGTGGAGGCTCATTCGGGATTCTCCTTTCTGGCCTGCAACCGTTATCCGCACGGAGTTTGAAGGGAAAATAAAACGGGTTGATGACCTGACAATCTATTTGAAACGTCAGGATGGGGCAAGAGGTTCGTGTGCTTGATTGCCATACTGTCAATTTTAGACGTACGGCAGCCAGTTGCTTGCGTCAGGGATGTTGGGTCACTTGAGATAAGAGCGCAAAACGGCAACCGTTTGTTCCACCTCGGCGCTGCGCTGCTCGGGAGAAAGGGCCTCCGATCCCAGATGCTCGCGGATGTGGCCTTCCAGCACTTCTGCCATCAAACCGTTCACCGCGCCGCGGATGGCGGCGATCTGTTGCAGGATCGCGGCGCATTCCACTCCTTGCTCCAGTGCTTTTTCCAGTGCTTCGGATTGCCCCTTGATACGTCGTACGCGGGTCAATAGTTGTTTCTTGTCTTTGATCGTGTGTGGCATGGCGTCTGCTTGTCTGAAGGTATACTGGGGTATAGTATATTTACTTCATATATCGGATGCCAGCCCATGACAACTTCCCTCTCAACCGATGATTGGAGCCACACCCACGTTTTTGACGAGGGCAACCCGTTGGCGGAAAGAAACACCAAATGGGCCGTGGCGTTGACGGCGCTGATGATGGTCGCCGAGATTGCCGGCGGCTGGGCGTTCAACTCGATGGCACTGCTGGCCGATGGCTGGCACATGAGTTCGCATGCCCTGGCGCTGGGCCTGTCCGTGCTGGCGTATGCCGCCGCCCGCCGCTATGCCCGCGATGCGCGCTTTGCCTTCGGTACCTGGAAAATCGAGGTGCTGGGGGGCTACACCAGCGCCATCCTGCTGGTGATGGTGGCGGGGCTGATGCTGTACCAATCGATCGAACGGCTGATCAGCCCGACCCCGATCCACTACGATCAGGCCATTGCCATCGCCATGGTGGGCCTGCTGGTCAATCTGGCTTGCGCCTGGCTGCTTAAGGGGAATCACGGGCACGATCATCACCATGCGCATCATGATCATGGCGGCCATGAGCACCATCATCACGACCTGAACCAGCGTGCGGCCTATCTGCATGTGGTGGCGGATGCTGCCACGTCGGTGCTGGCCATTCTGGCGCTCATCGGCGGCAAGTTCTGGGGCGCGGACTGGCTCGATCCGGTGATGGGCATCGCCGGCGCCGCGCTGGTGGGCATCTGGGCATTGGGCTTGTTGCGCGATTCCGCTCGCGTGCTGCTCGATGCCGAGATGGATGCGCCGGTGGTGGCGGAAATCCGCGAAGTGATCGCAACCGGCCGGGTCCCGGCGGAAATCCGTGACCTGCATGTGTGGCGTGTCGGCAAAGGCAAGTATGCCTGCATTCTTTCGCTGGAGACCGTGAGCGATGCGACGGCCGAGCATTTCAAGCAGCAGTTGCGCGTTCATGAAGAGCTGGTGCATATCACGGTGGAGGTGAACGCGGCTCCGGTTCTTTCGGCGTAGCAGGCTCCTGCCCACGGATTACGTCGGTCAGGCCGGTTTTCCCGGCTCCGAAATCAAAAAAGCCTTGCCCCTGATGCTGGAGGCAAGGCTTTTTACTGGTCAAACCAGTTAGCGATGCGTTCTCAGTATTCCCAGAATGCCTTTTGCAGCGCGGCTGCATCGTAGCCACTGGCGATGGCCACGGCGGCCAGAATGCGCGCCTTCTGCGGGTTCAGGTCATGCGCCACGATCCAGCCGTACTTGTCGTCGGGCTGTTCGGCGTTGCGCAGCACGAAGCCGCCCCATACGCGGGCGGAGCGGATGATCTGCACGCCTTTGTCCTGCAGGCCGCGCAGCACGGGCACCATGCGATCGGCGACCGAGCCGTTGCCGGTGCCGGCATGGATGATGGCCTTGGCGCCGGATGCGGCGAAGGCCTCGTAGGCAGTCTTGCTCACGTTGCCGTAGGAATAGGCGATTTCCACCGGGGCCAGTTCCTTGAGGCGGTCGATATCGAAATCGGACGTGAGGGTGTGCTTCTTGTCGATCTTGCGGAACCAGTAGCTCTTGCCTTCCACGATCATGCCCAGCGCGCCCCACTGGCTGACGAAGGCATTGGTCTTGATGTTGATCGTCTTGGAAACATCGCGCGCGGCGTCGATCTGGTCGTTCATCACCACCATCACACCCCGACCACGGGCTTGCGGATTGGCAGCCACGGTCACGGCATCGAGCAGGTTCAGCGCGCCATCGGCAGAGATCGCCGTTCCCGGACGCATTGAGCCCACGACGACGATCGGCTTGTCGCTGTGGATCACCAGATTGAGGAAGAACGCGGTTTCTTCGAGCGTATCGGTGCCGTGGGTAATCACGATGCCGTCGACCTTGCTGTCCTTGACCAGCGCGGAAACGCGGCGGCCCAGCGCCATCAGATTGTTGTTGGTAAAGCTTTCCGAGGCGATCTGGAAAACCTGCTCGCCGCTCACGTCCGCCACTTTGGCCAATTCCGGAATGCCGGCGATCAGCTTGTCGACGGGGACCTTGGCCGCCTGATAGGTGGCGCTGTTCGCCGCTTCGGCACCCGCGCCGGCAATGGTGCCGCCCGTGGCCAGCACCACCACATGCGCGCGATCCGCGGCCGTGGCCAGTTGCGATGCCAGCACGAGGGCAGCCGCTGCCAAGTGTTTTCCAATATTCAAGCGTCCAAGCATTTTTTTCCTTTCTCCAATTTCAAAACGAGGTCGGCCAGCACCTGTTGGGTTCTGGCCTGCTGTGGCGCAGCCTGTTGTGCTGCGCTGCCGGCATACATAGCAAATACCTTGCCATGGGCGGAAGGGAATATTTCGCGCTGCAAGTCATTGTTTGCGTGGGGGTTTGCGGTATTTGTGCCGACGGGGCAAACCGTGGCAGGGCACGCTTCTGGTGCGCGGATGGGGCGAACGGGCCCGAAAAGGCCGGGAACATGAAGATTCGTCCGGGTGTACGGTCTGTGGCTTAGTGAATTCCGTGTTGTTACTATTCCGGCGGGGACCGGCATCAGCAGGAAGCCGTGGCAATCGGCCCCGTGCTGGACTTGAATACAAGGAGATAGATCGTGATCCGTTCCATTATGGCCATCAGCCTGGGTGCGTCGCTGGGGGCGGTACTACGCTGGATGCTCGGCACCAGCTTCAATGCGCTGTTTCCGACCATCCCGCTGGGCACCTGGCTGGCCAATGTGCTCGGGGGCTACCTGATCGGCGTGGCGCTGGCTTTCTTCTCCAGCCATGCGGGACTGGCGCCGGAGTGGCGGCTGTTCATCATTACGGGCTTTCTGGGCGGGTTGACCACGTTTTCAACCTTCTCTGCCGAAGTGACTACCCTGCTCCAGAGCGGTCGGATCGGGTGGGCTGGGCTGGCCATTTCAGTCCATGTGCTGGGTTCCCTGGCGATGACCCTGCTCGGGCTGGCCACGGTGACCTTGTTCCGGGCCGGTTGAGGCTTGGGTTAATTGCTATGACCGGTTTGAGGGAGAGGCAGAATCATGAACGGTTTTCAGCTGACATTTTTTACTCAACAAGACCGGCGTCTTCATGGCATGCCGCTGGGCGACTGGCTGGTGCATCTTGCCAAGGCGATGGGGCTGCATGGTGCCACCCTGTTTGCCGGTGGCGAGGGAATCGGACGGCATCACCGTATCCATTCGGCGCGTTTTTTTGAACTCGCCGATCAGCCCGTCGAGGTGGTCATGGTGGTGACCGCCGAGGAATCCGATCGCTTGTTCGAGCGCTTGGTCGCTGAGGGCGTGCAGCTCTTCTATGTCAAGACGCCGGTGGAATTCGGCGTGCTCGGTGAAACTGGACAGTGACAGGGAAAGATTTGGCCCGCTCAGCCATTGCAGGTTGAGTGCATGTTCGCTCGATCTGTTCAAAATCGCCCCGGCTTCGAGTTCGCGCCGAATTATTTTTCCGCGTGCAAGGGTTTCCTGCTGTGAAAATGAATAACGTCAAGCTGGACAGGTTGCACTATTTAAATTGAGAGGTTGACTTTGGCATAGGTGGTTGATTCAACCAAGCCTAGCAATTTCCCGATTTTTGCCGATAATTCATCATATTCGCTTTTTGCGGTATTAATGTCTGTGTGATATCGATTACTCACAGGGACTTGATGTATTTGCCTTGCTTCTCCATCCTTGATTTTAATCTGCGGTTCTGCGTAAACCACATAAAATTTAGATCCGTTTGCGTTACGCATTTGTTATCTTCCTGTATTAATACAATTTTTATATTGTGATCGTTTGCGTAATTTTATGGCTGAGAAGCAGAAAGGCTGGATAATTGTTAAACCTGTTCCGTAAATGGCCTATTCCATGGAAACACAATGCTATTGTGGAAATTTACGGGGGCGTATTGAACGAGTAAATACGTGCGGGCTCGTACGTGTTCGCCCTTGTTTGAGTATTGGTGGCAGTGATGCTAGTCATCTGCCGGGGCGCTCTGCGAGGCTTGTCCGGGGTGTTTTTGGCACGGAAACACGAGGCTTGTCATTGTTGCCGACGTTTCTTTGGTGGCAGCCGTAAGATGATGTGGCAGTCAATCGCCTGGTTAGAACTGGCAATTTCAGTGCCTGGCTCTGATGAGGATTATGCGGAGTGTGCCTTTCTGCCCGAAAAGGTCAGCCGGTAGAGGGTGGGCTCGTCAGTCATGAAGCTATTCGGGTCGGCCATTCAACGCTTGTTCAGAATGCGGGTGAAGCGGGCGACTCTTTATTTCAACAGCAGCCACAACAAAAATAAAATCGCTGCTCCTGCGATAACCGGCCAGAGCCAGCCATCGAAAGCGGCGGTAATGACGGAAGGCAGCCAATTAAAATTGGCACCCGAAAGCAAACCGTACTCAATCATTTGGCTGACTCCTTGAGTGGAGGCGGACTGTGTTCGGCGGAATGCCTGCTGCCGTGCAGAAGAACGCATGGCGCAGTTCAACTACAAATATCCCAAACGGATAAGCTGATATGCGTGATTTGTCTGGTTGTCGCAGGAATTCCATGTCAAAAAATCCTGGAAATTTTCTTCGGGAATGGGTGATGATGCCGATCCATATATCCTTTCCCCAGAAGAACAGGCGGATAAAACAATTCCAGCAGTGAATCGTTTGGCGGTTCGCATATTTCCCCCAGATGCGACAAAGCCCCTTGGTTTTCACTGAGGGGCTTTGTTGGGTTGCAGTACGTTTTTGTCACACTGCACTTACGAGCAAGAATGGCGTGATCGTCTTGCTGCCCGGAAGCGTCCTGATAGTATCTATCGAGGCCGCAGGAAACTCACTGCTCATGCTTCCAATCTCAATATAGGCCTGTGATTTTCTACGCGGTGCTGTTTCCGACGAGCGACAAGGCCGTAATGATTTTGGATGGCTCTGATGCCGAATTCGATCGTCGGAAGAAGAAACGTCTCTGGATGCCGAAGAATGCTCTGGCGAAAGAGCGTCACTGGCTATCAGAGCTTCCCGCTACGGCCTTGATGCCCCCTGCCGCCACATCAACGGTAGTCCCAACGACGGTGGCGCCGACCTTGACGGTGGTCGAGACCACGCTCACGGCCGCATCGGCCACGGTGATCACGGCGCAGCCGCTGCAAAGCAGGGCGAGGAAAAGGGAAAGAAAACAAGTACGCATGGATGAATGCCGCGATCGCTGGGTGGTGAGAATATTAATGTCCTGCGTGAAGCTGGTAAACAAGCCGCAAAAGCAGGCAGCGCAGAATGAAAAAAGCCAGTCCGAAGACTGGCTTTTTAAACTTTGGTGGGCTGTGAGTGGCTCGAACACTCGACCTACGGATTAAGAGTCCGCTGCTCTACCAACTGAGCTAACAACCCAACGAGGTGCGCATTCTAATGCGCTTTTCATCTCTGTGCAAGGACTTGGTAGGCCGTGCGGGATTCGAACCTGCGACCAACGGATTAAAAGTCCGCTGCTCTACCAACTGAGCTAACGACCCGCCTCGAACAGAGAGGCGTGATTATAATGGCTGCCGGTTTTCTGTCAACAGTTTCCGGCGAAGTGGTTTTTCCTGGGGATTGAAAGTACGCGCCCTTGCGGTCGTGCTGACATAAAATGCCTGTGTTTGCGCCGGCCCGAATCTGGTTGAAGCCGGGGCCTGCGTGGCAAGCCTTTTGCTTTTTGCTGCTGCATTGATTGATCCCACTTACCATGAAGCGAGAAACACTATGCGAATCCTCCATACCATGATCCGGGTTGGTGACCTTGATCGTTCCATCAAGTTTTATACCGAAGTGCTTGGCATGCAGGTGATCAGCCGGTCGGATTACCCTGAAGGCAAGTTCACCAACGTATTTGTCGGTTATGGCAGCAAGGAAGACGGCGCGGTGATAGAGCTGACCTACAACTACGGTGTCGAAAAATATGAAATCGGCACCGGGTTTGGCCATATCGCCGTATCCGTGCCTGATGCCTATGCGGCTTGCGAAGAGATCAAGCGCCGGGGCGGAGTGGTTACGCGAGAAGCAGGGCCGATGAAGCATGGCACGACCGTGATTGCGTTTGCTTGCGATCCGGATGGCTACAAGATAGAGTTGATCGAGAAGAAAAATTGAATTGGTCTTGAGTGATTTTGCATTGTTGGCGCCCGTTCAGGAAATTGCACGACGGGTGGCGCACGAAGAGATCATGCCGCGTTTCCGGCATGTCACGGCGGCAATCAAAGCCGACGGCGGTCTGCTGACCGAGGCGGATATCGCGGCCCAGCAGGCGTTGATGGATTGGCTGCCGCAACTGGTGCCTTTTCCGGTGCTGGGCGAGGAGATGACAACGGATGCCCAGCAATTCCTGTGGGCTGCCAACCAGGCCGGGCTGTGGGTGGTCGATCCGGTTGATGGCACGACCAACTTCGCGCGCGGCTTGCCCTGTTTCTCGGTTTCCATTGCCCTGATGCGCGCCGGACGGCCTGTTCTGGGGGTGGTTTATGCACCTGCGCTGGGGGAATGTTTCTCGGCGGTGGCGGGGCATGGCGCCTGGTGCAATGGCGAGACCCTGCGCTCGGGGGCGGATGTGCCTCTGGCGGAAGCGGTCGCGGCCATCGATATCAAGCGGCTGAGCGCGG
>Ga0316604_10000422_pt1 | contig 53327 bp, 43 predicted proteins | sample OWC_soil_day20_C_FD_207650 | JGI IMG/M metagenome (GOLD analysis project Ga0316604, IMG submission 207650) | Wetland soil microbial communities from Old Woman Creek delta, Ohio, United States - OWC_soil_day20_CT | ecosystem: Environmental > Terrestrial > Soil > Wetlands | place: USA: Ohio...
TTAATAGTTTTGTTATTGAAAAAAACGGAAAGAATATTTTCATTACCGCGAAAGGTAAGCAGCTTCTAGAACTGGTTCCTGAGGATTTGAAATCTCCTACACTAACAGCACAGTGGGAGCAGAAGTTAGCTTATATCTCCAAAGGTTCCCTTAACAAAAATTCATTTATTAATGAGATGAAAGAGTATGCAAAAGTCGTAGTCAATAATATCAAAAATAGCCAAGAAAAATTTAAACACGATAATATTACCAGAAATAAATGTCCCCAATGTGGAAAATTTATGCTAGAAGTCAATGGCAAAAAAGGTAAGATGTTTGTTTGTCAGGATCGAGAATGTGGTTATAAGAAGAACATTTCAATACTGACGAATGCTCGTTGCTCTACTTGCCATAAAAAACTAGAGCTCCGGGGAGAAGGGGAAAACCAACTCTTTGTCTGTAGCTGTGGCTATCGGGAAAAGCTTTCGGCCTTCAATGAAAGAAAAAAGAAGGAACATACTCAGGGCTCAAAGGGTGAGGTCTCCAAATATCTGAAAGAGCAGAATAAGGCTAATGATGGACCTTTTAACTCTGCTATGGCAGAAGCTTTTGCTAAATTAAAGTTAAAATAATAATAAATATAAAGAGGGAAAGGGGATAAAATTACATGTCAAGTAAAGTGTATTTTGTAAATTTACGTGCTCGAAGTCCAAGGGAAAATAAAATTAGTAAAATTAAAAAGTTATATGATGCAGCCGGCTTTGACGATTTGACACAGAAAAATGACCTGACTGCTATAAAACTTCACTTTGGTGAACGGGGCAATGATAGCTATATTAATCCAGTGTTTGTGCGCCAAGTTGTGGACAAGCTGAAAGCCAAAGGCGCTAAACCTTTTTTGACAGATACCAATACCCTATATTCCGGGAGTCGTCACAATGCTGTTGATCATTTGGTTACAGCCTTGGAACATGGTTTTGATTTTTCCGTGACAGGGGCACCACTGATTATTGCTGATGGATTACGTAGTGAAAATATTAAGGAAGTGACCATCAATAAGAAACATTTCCAAACCGTAAAACTCGCCAAAGATATTGTTAATGCCAATAGTATGATTGTTATGTCCCATTTTAAGGGGCACGAAATGGCGGGGTTTGGCGGGGCTATCAAGAATATGGCCATGGGGGCTGCTCCAGCTGTTGGTAAGAAGGAGCAGCATTCAGTAAATATCCTAGTCAATCAAGAAAAGTGCGTGGGCTGTGGCAAATGCGATCCGGTCTGCCCAGAACAGGCCATTGCATTGAATGATAAAAAGTCATTTGTCAACCCTGAAAAATGTATTGGTTGTGGAGAATGCATGACAGTGTGTCCTATAAAAGCTATTGGCATGGACTGGGGATCTGAAGTGACTAGCTTTATGGAGCGAATGACTGAGTATGCCTATGGGGTAGTAAAAAGCTTGTCGGGGCGCATCGGTTATATCAACTTTCTGACAAATATTACGCCAGACTGTGATTGTGTACCATGGAGTGATGCACCTATCGTTCCTGATATAGGCTTTTTGGCCTCTATTGATCCAGTGGCTCTTGATCAAGCAAGTTATGATCTTGTCAACAAACAAATTGGATTGACCGCTTCCTTGTTGTCACAAGGTTATGCAGCTGGCGAGGAAAAATTTGATGGACTCCATCCAGGCACTAAAGGCGGGATACAACTGGAATATGGTGAAGAAATAGGGATGGGTAGCCGTGCTTATACCTTGATTGAACTGTAGAAAATTAAATTAATGGAATGGAGGAATCTATATTTAAGCTGGAAGTTTCAAAGGAGACATATCGAAGTGAATCTTTAGGAAACTGAAAGAACATAATGTTAAAAGTCCAGATATGACATCTAGAGAAACTTAGGCAGATTAAGAATGTTCCTAAGTTTCTCTTTTTTCATGGCTGCTATCCGTGCTAGAGAAATAGGTTAAAAATGAGGAAAAAACGGAGGAAAACGATTGCGAGTAGAAACATTATCATTTTAGGCTTAGTCAGTCTATTTGCGGGCGTTTCCAGTAAGATTAATAATAGTGGAGAGTGTCTGGTGTGCAAGATGCACATTGATTTCACGTTTCTTTACGAGTTATGCACTGGAAAAAGAGTTTTAAAATTCAGTATAATTAGAGGGAAGATTATATGATTAGGAGGAACAGCAAATGGGGACTAATCGTACTACGCCCACAGAAGGATTTCGGTGGAAAGTTAGGTATTCGGTTCTTAGTATATTATGGATGGGTTGGCTATTTTCTTTTTTAGACAGAATGGTCATTGGTATTGCTCTGCCGTTTATCGGCAAGGAATTTCAGATTGATGCTGCAGCGCAAGGACTTATCTTAAGTACCTTCTTTGCAGGATATGCTTTGTTTCAAATCCCCGGTGGAATGCTCGCTGATAAATTTGGACCTAGAAGAGTTATGGCAATTGCTATAGCATGGTGGTCAATATTCACGAGTATTACTGGTTTAGTTGCTTCTTTTCCGATATTGTTGCTCTGTCGTTTTGTATTTGGCGTAGGAGAGGGTTCTTTTCCAGGGGCTTCTTGGAAGACGATATCACTATATTTTCCTCCTAGCGAAAGAGCAACGGCAACAGCCATTCAGTCATCTGTTAATACATTAGGACCAGCCATTGCTTCGTTAGTTGCGGCGGGAATTATTGGAACATATGGCTGGCGAACTGTATTTGTCACTCTTGGTATACCTGGAATAGTTATCGCTTTAGCAATGTATTTCTATATTAAAGATAATCCAGCAGAACATCCTAGCATGACAACCGAGGAACTAAAAGAACTTAACGTAGCACCTGTTGTTAAAGTAGAGGATACAAAGCCTGCTGGTAAGAGTATCGAATTTAAGGATTTCTTGAGAACTCCAATTCTGTGGCAGATGGTGTTCATTTGGTTCTTATTTGATATTACATTTTGGGGATTTGTTTCTTGGCTCCCTTCTTATCTCATGAAAGTTCGTGGATTTTCCTTGCTTAAGACTGGCATCTATGGTTCGTTGCCCTTTTTCGTTGGAACAGTTGGGATGTTAATTGGTGGTTTTTTATCAGACCGTTTCAAAGGAAAACGCAAATGGTTATTTATCCCAAATACTTTAATTGCATCATTTTTTTTATACATGACTTATTCTGTGGTTTCACCAGATATGGCTGTTGTGTATCAATGTGTTGCAGCACTTTTTATGTTTATCGCTTTCGCCGCGTTTTGGGGGCTGGTTGTTGATTCAATTCCACCAGCAATTATGGGATCAAGTTCGGGAACAGTCAATTTTGGCGGACAAGTAGCTGGTTTTATCTCGCCGTTTGTTATGGGTTATTTGATTGACATTAATGGTGGATCTTTTGATATGGCGTTCATCTTCCTAATTGTTGCGGCAATCGCATCCACAATTGTGGCTTTAACTGTAAAAAATAGCGATACTATATTACATGTACAATAGTTATATATAGATACGAAAAAGATGGTTTAATTGTCCACCCAATTTTCACTTACCCATTGAATATTTTAGTTCTTGAAACAAGACCATTCAAGCCCGTGCTATGCACGCCCTTGAATGGTCTTGTTTCAAGAACTGTTTTGATTTTGGGGGTAAGGGAAAAATATAATTAAAAACATGGTGGCCAACAACTTAGAATGGCAAAGTGGATAACTTTTGCTCTAGCAGATACATTGGATGAAGAAATACCTATCAAGATATACTTTAAATTAAGAAAATTTAATAGTGACGCTAGCATAGTGGACGTAGCATTATGTAATGATAAAAATTTACTCTTTTAAGATTTTTCTTCTTCTAAGAGCTAATCTAAAGCAAAAAAGCTGTTCTCTATTTTCTAGGTCTAGTCCACTTATGTCAGCAATTCGTTCTAGCCTATTTGCTAATGTATTTCGGTGAACATAGAGTTCTTTTGCTGTGGAGACAAGGTTTTTATCAAATTCTAGATATTTTTCTAGGGTTTTAAGAAACTCTGTGCCTAAGCTTTGATCGGATTTTTTCAGTTTATCAATAATAGGATCATAAAGTTGAGTGAGAATATGTGATGTTTCCTTATCAGAAAGGAGGATGGAATAGCCTGCAATGTCATAAGGATGTGTTATGTTTCCAGGGCCTTTAATTAGACGACCAAGTTTCAAACAAGCTAATGCATCATGGAAGCTTTGGCGCACAGAGCGAAAGTCTAGTTCTGGGGTACCGATGCCAATGGATACCTTTCTAAGTGGATCAATATTAGAAAGGGATTGATGTAGTTTCTCATACATTTCGTTTTCTTCATTAAAATTGTTGGTAGAAGCTAATAAAACAATAATTTTACCTGCTCGCTCAGATACCAAGGACAATGAATATTTTGCAGCAATGATTTGTTGGGCGATCTTATATAGTTTGACAGAGAGAATAGATAGGTTGTATTCATTTTCTATAGTATCGGGTTCAATAATTAAGCATTTATAAACCTTGGCTTGGGCTAGCTTGGAAGTATCAATAAATCCGCTCATATTGGGTTGGTTAAGATCGCTGAATAATAGATATTCCAGGATATCTCGGGAGTATAACTTGTGACTTTCGGTGACAGCTTTTTGTTTCAAAAATTCCAAGGTAGCAACTGTACAGGCATGTTCTATCGCTGCTAAAGTAATATCAGAGAAAGAACTGGATCGTTGAAAGATAGTAATATACCCGAAAAATTCATTGCTGGATAAAATCCTAGCCGATATTTTCAAATAGGAGTGATTTCCGACTGTAATTGATTGGACATAGGAATTTTTTTCTTTAAATAGGTTTTTGTCTGAAAAACTGCTAGTGGGTTGAGGAATATGCAAGAGATTTTTTAGAGATGCAAGTATATTGGTGTCCTGTTCCGAGATAGTATCTGGTAGCCAGTGATTAATTAGCATGCCGTTTACGTCATAGCAACCAACAGGGCATTGTGTGAGTTTACCTAAACAGCTAATAATTGCAGGCAATCCACCGCCATTCATGGCTACAGTTGTCATTGACTTATAAATTTCATTGGAACGTTGCAACACTAAGGATTGGTGATTTACGATATTGCTGATAATTGGATTCATAATTTCAGCTAGAGATAAATTTAAGGGAAGTTCCAATATCGGAAAGCCTAAGTCGTTTGCCATATCGAGCATTTTGGTGGGAATCTCCGGTAAAAAACGTTTGGTTTTAATACCAAGACCAGCACAACCACGTGTCTTGAGTTGCTTAAGTAGTTGTTCTTGTAAGAGGGGATTATCTTTAATGGTATAGGCAGTCGTTAAAATTAAATCTCCGGTCCTAGCCCAGTTTTCAATGTCGGGGGCATCCATTATATTTACGGATTCAACAATATTGTTCAGCCCATTGGCACCTGCAACTAGCGATATGGATTGTTCTTGAAACAATTGCAAAACATCCTTGATTTTCATAGGCACCTCGGCTTTCTTTATTTAACGATTGAATCCAATATTCGACTAATTATCCCAATCTCCTTTAGGGATTACGTGGATTTTAAGTCATTCACTTAGCTTTTCGGCGCCAGCGTGTAAGCAGATTACTAATAAGAAGTGAGCAAACATCGAAGCTGGTGATGAATTTTCAATTCCTATTATTCAGTTTCCCAGAGCAATCCCATTTGTTGATATTATGTACCCTTTGATGGCCTAATTATTTAATATGCAGGTCAAAAAAACTAAAGTATTCATCCTCTTTGATTTGTTTAAAATAGACAAAACAAAGAGGATGAATTATCCTGTATGGACGATGCGAAAAAGGGAAAAGAACAGTACAATAAAAGAGAAGTACAATAAAGGTAAAGCATTCGGAAAATTCAGGCGGAAGTAGAATGAAAGGGGTATTATTTATTATGAGTAGCCAAGAAATGGTATTGGTAAACAAGGAAGAATTGCATCAGTTGATTAAGAATAAGGTGATGAAGGCTGGCTTGCCTGAGGATCATGCGCAGGAAGTTGCTAACCACTTGAGCTATGCAGATAGCAGAGGTGTACACTCTCATGGAGCTGTGCGTGTAGAATACTATTCGGAGCGGATATCCAAGGGCGGCAGCAATGCAAAGCCTAATTTCTCCTTTAGGAAGACAGGACCCAGCACAGGTATTTACGAAGGGGACAACGCAGTAGGAATGCTTGTGGCCAAAAACGGTATGATTGAAGCAATAAAACTAGCTAAGGAAACTGGAATCGGTTTTGTCGGCATGCGTGAGCTCGGGCATTGCGGCACCCTTTCTTATTTTCTCAGAATGGCTACCGACGAAAATATGATCGCCATATCCATGTGTCAGTCCGACCCTATGGTGGTGCCGTATGGATCAGCAGATCCATATTTTGGAACAAACCCTATAGGCTTTGCTGCTCCTTGTGCAGGGCGTTCTCCAATTGTATTTGATATGGCTACTACAGTAGGAGCTTGGGGAAAGATTTTGGATGCCAGAGCCAAAAACAAACCTATCCCTGAAACATGGGCGGTAGACAAAGAAGGATGTCCTACCACTGATCCATTTGCTGTTGGCGGCCTTCTGGCTATTGCAGGTTCCAAGGGCTATGGCTTGATGATGATGGTCGATATTTTGTGCGGTTCTCTCCTCGGCGTTCCATCTGGAAAACATGTAAGCTCCATGTACGCCGATCTTTCTGCCGGGCGTCAATTGGGCCAGATTCATCTGGTAATAAATCCTGAGTACTTTGTATCTCTTGATACATTCAAAAACAACGTGCGTACAATGGTGGATGAGCTTCATGAGCTCCGCCCGGCTGCGGGTTTTGATAAGGTGCTGGTTCCAGGCGAATCTTCAGAAAAGAAGGCAAAAGAATATGAAAAGAGTGGAATTCCCATTGTAAAAGAAATCTATGATTATCTTGTCAGCGATGACATCCATTACAACCACTATGAGGGAAAAAGCGCTTTTGCTTCTGATACATTAGATTAAAAGGAAAGCCATAAACAAAGGGTCTCAACTGATGTTGAGGCCCTTTTGTTTATGACTATAATTGGGAAAGCAGTAGCGCAAGCCGCAACTGCAAAGAAAAATCGGAGCTAGCGAGAGGAGCATCTAATAAATCATTTAGTCTTGCTATCCGGTATTTTACAGTGTTGCGGTGGATATATAGCGCTCGGGCCGTTTCGGCAATATCGCCCTGGCAATCCAAGTAGGTTTGAAGCGTTTGGCGGAGAATTACCTGAGCTTCCTGCTCCGGGTAAGCTAGAGATTTTAAAATGCGGGTGCAGAAATGACGGGCATGTTCCTGGGGGACAAAACGCAAAAGCTCCGAAACCCCTTGAGAATAATAGGTTGAGAAAAAAGCGTTCCTGCCCTCCGCTCTGCATTGATGATAAATTTCTTCCGCCTCAATGCGCGAGAATGCCAGGGAATGGAGAGAAGTGACTGGATTTCCCGCAGCGCAGGAAATGGAAACAGAGAGAAAGGCAGTCATTTGTTCTCTGATGAAAACAATGGAACTTTCCAGATTTTCCGCAGGTTTTTGCAAGAGTACGATTATTTTGTCGCTCTTTTGGCAGGAAAATAAAATGGCATCTTCTCCGAAAAGTGCTACATGCCGCTCCAGCCAGTTATATACAAGGGAGTAGAGATCTGACTGCACAGGATTTTTCTCCTCTAGCAAGCCATCGATCCCCACAATAAGGAATCTGTAATAATCAGAGGGAATCAAACCAAAGCCGGCGCCCTGCTCCAGAAAAACTGTGGTTTCGTTACTGCTGGTGCTGTGGGTCAGCCGCCTTAAAAAATCCTCCCGCATTCTCCAATGTAACTCTTTGAGTTTTTGATTTTTGTAAAGGGAAAAAGCGCTGGCAGCGGCAGTCTGCTCAATGACAAGATAAGAGAAGGGATAAGGGATTTTTTCCTCTTCCAGCACAATAAGCAGGTAGGGATGGACAGAAGCGGCCCAAACGGGAAAGATCCATGCGGTAAACGGGCGGGAAGCTTGAACATACAGGGAAGAGGGAACAGACTCGGAAGGAGAACTTCTAAGTTTACCATTTTCTTTTATGGCGGCTATTGTCTGCTTCATTTCCAGCGTTTTCTTGCCCAAAGGAAGGGAGGTGTCTATTATTTCCCAAAAGGGGTCGGTCAAAAATACCACCTGCCGGACTGTTCGGCTCAGATGGGCAAGGAGAGCGGAAATTGGGGTGTCCTTTATCAGCATTTGAGAATACTCCCGCTGGATTTTCAGAGCGTTTAGAAGCTGTTCATTTTCCACATTCCAAAGGTAGGAGAGGAGCTGATGACAGGCTATTCCCAACGTCCAGGAAGCAGGAACTTGAAGTAGGGGAAAATGAAGTTTATCGGCGGTTTCGAGAATAGAGGGATCCAGTTCATCGATAAACCGACCCAGCTTCACGCAGATTCCAGCAATGGGGACACGATTTAATTCCTCGATCATCTGGCAGAACCCGGCCGAATCCTCTTTGAAGGCCATGCCGGTTGTAATCAGCAGAGTATGAGGCTTGATAAAGAATGTAATGTCCGGCGTTTCTGAAATATCGGCGCTGTCCACCTTGCGGGACAAATCGGCGGCTTGGTTCAAAACGGTCATTTGCGAGAAGGGCGGGTTTTTTAAAAGTTCTGCAATCGAGATCATATTCTATCTTCCAGCCATGTTATTATCTCTTCATATGTTACTCTTCCTGACTCATCCTTTACATCTCTATCGAAATCATGGACTTCTCTGTAGATTGTTATCAGGTGTGAGTTTGGGATTCGCTTACGTAGTGACTTTGTCATCTTATATGGGACATCGGGGTCTAGGGTTGCCGCTACCAGTATTGTCGGCGGGAATTTGGTAAGCTCTTCATCGTTTAATGAGTATTTTGTTGCATCTTCTTTTCCGCAGAGATGCTTTATCCACATTCCTTCCTGTCTTGCTTTGATATAAAGGGAGAATCTCAAGTTCATTGGACCATATGTCACCGGGCTATCCGAAATGACTTTTTTGATGTTTTCATCTGGTACGCTGGCTAACTTGTTATAATATTTGTTTGGTGTATTAAATTCAATTTCGTCAAGTCTTGCATATCCATACAGGCTTATGATCGCCATTGGCAGTACGGCTTGATTTTTAATTAACATATCACACAACATAAAGCATAGATAGGCTCCTGCTGACCTTCCGAATAGTACGTAGTTATTATTTTTTAATGCAAATACCTTGTCCATATTCTCCAAATAGAAGAGAATCAGTTCGAAAGCTGATTTTAAAATCGTGTCTAGTTGTGATTCTGGCGCCAGTGGATAATCTAGCGCCAAAAAATCATACCCGGAATTTAGGAATTGGTTTATATACATTTCAGGCAGGTCATCTCTCACGCCATAAAGCAGGCCGCCACCATGAAAATATAGTATCGTTATGTTTTTTCTATTATTTTTTGCCCGATGCAAATTCATATTCAAATTGATATTTTCTTTTGTCACAAAACTAAAAAATTCCGGTTTATTCATTACTTTTCCTCCCGTCAATCAGTTTAAATAGCCTTGAGGCGATTTGAATTTGAAGGATTTCTTCTGGGTTGGCAAAATCTATGCCCAGTACATTTTTGATCTTGTCAATTCGATACCGCACTGTCTGTGGGTGAAGAAACAGCTTTTCAGAGGTGAGGATGTAGTTTTGATTTATGTCCAGAAAGGATGTTAGCGTTTCGAATAGCAGTGGATACTCGCGTCTGAATTTTGCTATTTTGGGGGATATGAAGTTTTTAAGGTCGTCCAGACTATTTGAATCTAAGAATAGTTTGTAAATTCCCAGTTCTTCATAGGGCAATATTTTATTCGAATTGTAGAATAACATGAGTACTTTTTGTGTGTCCAACACTTCTCTATGTGCTTTTGGAATGTCTAGTTTCTCTACTTTCGAGCTGATGCTTACATAATAATAGAACTCTTTAAACAAGTCATTCTCAACTAGGGAATTCATTGTTTTTTCAATGGAGTCTGCGTTAAAGCTATTTTGATTATCGCTAAAATTAAGTATAAACACCACTATATCTAATTTTTCCATGAAAATTATATCTTTGAAAATGGATTTAAATTTGATTCTAATTTGTCTTAGCGTTTGGGGCATGAGATTTTCAGCAATATATTTTTTTTCATCTTTTTTGTGCAGCTTTATGAGGAGCACTTGGTAGTGTTTATGCTTATTTATATTAAGGGATTCCAATACCTCATCAATGTCTTTTTCAGCATAGAGTCGGTCATTTAATAAGTCGCTGATGACGTTATTTTTTTGTTGAAATAGATTTTGTGAGATTATATAGTTTCGTAGCAGTTCCATCTGTAAGAATTTTACGCCGTTTTCTATTACCATGAAATCTTCTGAACTAATTTGATCCAGCAATTCATGGATAACCAGTTCGTAGTCATCGTATACGAGATGTGGTATACGGACTCTAATCTGTTTGCCAATTATTTTGGGATTAGTGCCATTATATATTACATTTTTACGTTCATACTTGAAATGCACGTACTTCTCAGTTGAAACTTCACTGGTACCTATTACTGTCACGTCGCAAAGTTCCGGGTTTGTACTGATTTCAGTTCCCTTTATATAATTAATAAGACTTACATCACGCAGTATCATTTTTTTAAATTCATATAGTATTTCGTCCATTGACGGCATTTTCATCGCAAGGCTGGTTAGTTCGCTATGCACTTCGTAATATTTATTTAGCAGGTTCATATTTTTATTTATGATTGGACCTAATATCTCGAGAATGATGGATTCATACTTTACATCCTTACTAATCTGGATGAGTGGGATTACATAGTTGTCGCAAAGCTCGATAATTTTATTTGGTATCTGGGTAACCAGTCTATCGATTTTAATTATGACTGCACTAATACCTATATTATGGAGCTTTTCAAAAAATACGTCTAAATCACTATCACTCAAGTTTTGCAGAGCAAAAAAACTGGTGAGGATTACCTCTCCAGAACGTCCCCAATTTGCGATGTCAGTTGCTTCAAGTATATTGACACCATGTATTTCATTTAAAATTCCATTTTTGCCGGCTATTAATTTTGTTCCATAAAGGGATTGCATTTTTAGTATGTCTTTGATGTTCAAATTACTACTCCTTTATAATTTGATTATAAAAAAAACGTGATTTTTATAATTTTATGCTAATGATAATACAAAAAAATAGTGATATAATGACGGTAATTTATTTAACAAAATATTAACACAATAAAGGGGAATTGGAAATGCTATATACGGTAATTAAGAAAAATAGTTATCAAGATTCTATCAATCTTATGTTACTCACTAATTCAATTAATACTCTTACCGGTATAACAAAGTGCTCAATCATGATGGGTACTGAAGCAAATAAGGACATCCTTAATAATAGCGGACTTCTTACAGAAGAAGCTAAAAGTGCAGCGCCAAGTGATATGATCATTGTAGTCGAGACAGCAGATGAAAAGATTGTTGAAAATGTTCTTAGTGAAGCGGATAAGTTTTTAAACGATCTAGCTGTTAAAAGAAAGAATAATAACATCGAAAGCGTAACTAGTATCGAGGCGGCATTAGAAGAAATGCCTGATGCGAATGTAGCGCTGTTCTCCATACCGGGAGAATACGCAGTTGACGAGATTGAAGAGGCTCTTGATAAAGGACTGCATGTGTTTTCCTTCACGGATAACATTCCATTGGAAGAAGAAGTGCGACTTAAGAAAAAAGCACATGAAAAGGGACTATTGCTGATGGGGCCTGACTGCGGTACAGGAATTATTTCAAGTATTCCCATAGCGTTTACAAACGTCGTAAGACCTGGCAACATCGGCATCGTTGGAGCTTCTGGAACGGGCATACAAGAAGTGACTACGATTATCGACAGACTCGGATGCGGAGTTGTACATGCAATCGGAACAGGCGGACGTGATTTGAGTGAAGAAGTTAATGCAGTAACAGTTCGCGATGCGATATTAGGACTTGAACATCACGAACCTACAGATGTAATTGTAGTCATTTCAAAACCGCCAGCAAAAAAAGTCAGAGATGAAATTGTAGAGCTGCTGAATAGTGTTACAAAGCCTGTCGTTGCTATATTCCTGGGCGAAAAGCCAGATCACCATGAGGGCAATGTATATTTGGCACATACCCTCGAAGAAACGGCAATGATTGCAGTAGACCTTGCCAAGAACAAAGCTGTTAAGCCTAATTATATGGAAGAAATAAACTATGAAGTAAAGACTCCACTAGCACTCGATAAAACAGTAAAAGGACTATATTCTGGCGGTACACTTGCTGCTGAAGCGGGAATGCTTATCACTGAGGCTCTAGGGCTTGGGAAATTGACCAAAAAAGAGGGATATATCCTTAACGCCAATGGATACGAAGTGATGGATCTCGGTGATGATATCTACACACAAGGCAAACCCCATCCCATGATCGATCCAGAAATTAGAATAAATAAGATACGAGAATATGGAGCCGATGAGAATACAGGCGTCATACTTCTTGACTGCGTACTTGGGTACGGTTCACATCCCGATATGGCAGCGGCATTAGCGGATGCAATCAAGGCTGCAATACAATCAGCAAAGGAAAACGGACGAGAACTGTATTTCGTAGCCACTGTTTGCGGAACTGAATCTGATCCGCAAAGCTACCAGCAATCAATAAAAACCTTGCACGAATGTGGTGTATTGGTAGAAGAAAGCAATGCCAAGGCAGTAAGACTTGCCCTTAAACTAAAAGGAATCGACTTCAAAGAAGTGGATAAATACGTAGTCGCAAGACATGCTGAAAAGAAAGCACTGCCAAAAGTCAGCGATAGTGTGATTGACCTCTTAAACTCCAAGCCGCGTATTGTAAATATCGGCCTTTCAAGCTTTACAGAATCGATTCTGGCATATGGCGGAAGTACGGTACAGTACGATTGGAAACCAGCGGCAGGTGGCAATAAACAACTGATAAAAATATTAAATAAACTTTCGAAAATGGAAGAGATTGAAAAAGGCAATAGTGAAGTTATTGACAAGATGAAAAGCGCACAACCTTTCTTGATGGATGTAGTACCTGCAAAATCAGTCATAGAAAGCTTAAATGATAGAGTATTACTGCATGCAGGACCACCAATCGAATACAAAAATATGACAGGCCCAATGCGAGGTTCATGTATAGGGGCGGTATTATTCGAAGGTTGGGCAGAGGATGAAGAAAGTGCAAGGAAATTACTGGAAAGCGGAGGGGTGAATTTCACACCTTGCCATCATGTAAACGCAGTAGGACCGATGGGAGGAATTACATCAGGCAATATGCCAGTGTTTGTAGTGAAAAATAAACTAGATGGATCCATTGCCTATTGCATAATGAACGAAGGTATCGGAAAAGTGCTTCGCTTCGGAGCTTTTTCGGAAGAAGTGATCAATCGATTACGATGGATGAAAGATTTTTTAGGACCGGTATTATCGAAAGCACTGCAGAGAAAAGAAGGCGGCTTGAACCTGAACGTAATGATTGCGAAGGCCATTACCATGGGTGATGAATTCCATCAAAGAAATATCGCAGCCACACTGAACTTCCTAAAAGAAATCACACCACTTATCACAGAACTTGATATTGATGAAAAAGAAAAATACAGCGTAATAAAATTCCTAGCAGATACAGATCAATTTTTCTTAAACATTATGATGGCCGCCAGTAAATCCATCGTAGATTGTGCAAGAAAAGTCACAAGCGGCACAGTGGTTACAACAATGGCTAGGAATGGAGAAAATTTCGGCGTAAAAATAAGCGGAATGGGTGACGAATGGTTTACAGCACCAGTTAATACACCAAATGGACTCTACTTCACAGGATACTCGGAAGATGATGCAAATCCAGATATCGGAGACAGTGCCATCACCGAGACGGTGGGGGTTGGAGGCATGGCAATGGTAGCAGCTCCTGGCGTTACAAGATTTATAGGTGCGGGCGGTTTCCACGATGCCTTAAAAATCTCCAATGAAATGGATAAAATCTGTATTGCAAATAATTCAAACTGGAGTATCCCAACTTGGGATTTCAAGGGAGCGTGCCTCGGAATCGACGCTAGAAAAGTAGTGTCAACTGGTATTACACCGTTGATTAATACAGGCATAGCCCATAAAAACGCGGGAGTAGGTCAGATCGGAGCTGGAACAGTGCGTGCACCGCTGGCTTGCTTTGAAAAAGCAATCATTGCATACGCAAAAAAAATGGGGATCGACGTTGAGTAGGGATGAACTCAAACAGAATAGAGGGGCAAAGAGCAATCTATTGCCTCTCTATCTAAAAAATCATAGCGTAGGCAGAGTGCACAGTAAATTTAATAAGGGCCTCAATGTACAAGTTGATGATGCTTTAATTTATATTGGTTGTAGCGGTACTCCCCTCTCTGTATTTGGACTGACTATAGAAGAAGAGAAGCTAAAAGAGATACTTAATTCGGCAAGAATCAATGATATTGTTGTCAATAAAGATGACAAGTTAATTTTTTATAGTATTGATGGAACAATAACGATTTATTATAAAAAGTTAAAAGTGCTAGATCTAAAACTTCCCAAAATCAAATGCAGCATTAATGAGATACTTGATACTAGACTCTATCAATATTTAGAAACCATTGAATTTGAAAAAGTTATAGGAATCAATTTAGATGAAGAAACCAGCAAACATCTGGATTTATTACTCCATTCTGATAAATCAGATGTGAATGTGAATGGTATGATTATAAATTTTTTTGTTGGCAGAGGTAAAGGATTGACACCTAGCGGAGATGACATTCTCATAGGATTTACGTTGGCGCTTATGATGTTTGGCAAATTCAACATTTGGCAGAAAGATCTTGAAGCGGGGGTCACCAGAGATAGAACGACCATGATAAGTGTGGCATATCTCAGTGCTTTATTGCGAGGATATGCAAGCGAGTATTTTATACGGCTTGTAAAGCTGATAGACGATGCAGAGATGGATGCAATAGAAAAAACAATAACAGAAGTACGGTCATTTGGTCATACTTCAGGAAATGATACATTGTTTGGATTTTTATTAGGGTTAAAATTTTTAGCAAATCAATAGGAGGGATAATATGGATATTATGCTGAGTGAAATCCAAGAGACGATGGAGTGGTTATCTTCGATCAGTGACGATACAGGACCGGGGACAACACGGCTTCTATACTCGCCTGCTTGGCTAAAGGCCCAAAAAGAGCTCGAGGCGCGCTTTAAAGCACTAGGGATGAAGTGCCACTTCGATGCTGTAGGCAACTTGTATGGCACCTTGGAAGGGACTGAGATGCCGGAGAAGACAATTGCTACCGGGTCTCATGTTGACACTGTCGTTAGAGGTGGAAAACTAGATGGACAACTTGGTATTTTCGGCGGATACCTTGCCGTAAAGAAATTGATTGAGACATGCGGGAGACCTAAGAAGAGCATCCAAATTATTTCGATGGCTGAGGAAGAAGGTTCGCGGTTCCCTTATGTTTTTTGGGGCAGTAAGAACATTTTCGGTTTGGCAAAAAAAGAGGATGTTGAAACAATCAAAGATGCCGATGGGATCGGCTTTGTTCAGGCCATGCGCAATTGCGGTTTCGATTTTATCGAAGACCACAAGGACAGAATGGATATCGAGGCTTTTATTGAACTGCACATCGAACAAGGTAATTTCCTGGAAGAAGAAAATTTTACAGTTGGTGTGGTGAATTCGATAGTGGGGCAGAAGCGTTATAACATTACGCTCAAAGGCGAAGCAAACCATGCTGGCACTACACTCATGCGTTTCCGTAAAGACACGGTTGAATGTATGGCCCGCATCGTGATTCATGCCATTGATAAAGCTAAGGCGGCAGGCGATCCATTGGTCATCACTTTTGGTAAAGTCGTGCCTAAGCCTAATACAGTCAACGTTGTTCCAGGAGAAACCTTGTTTACAATGGATTGCCGTCATACAGATGCAAAATTCCTGCAGGAATTCACCACCAGTCTTGAGGCAGATATGAAGGAAATTGCCAGTAGTAAGGGCGTTTCGATTGAATTTGATAATTGGATGAACGAGACTCCTGTATTGATGGATAAAAAAGTCGTTGATATCATTGAGCGTGTCTGCAAAACTAACAAGATGAACTACAAAGTTATGCACAGTGGTGCTGGTCATGATTCTCAGATTTTTGCGACCCGTGTTCCCACAGGAATGATCTTTGTCCCGAGTATCAAGGGGATTAGTCATAATCCGGCGGAAGATACGAAAGTCGAGGATCTTCGTGAGGGAATCAAAGCACTGGCATATACGCTCTATGAACTTGCTTATTAATAAAAATACAAATACGAAAGGATGTTTATTATGAACACACAAGCATTAAAAAAATCGTATCCTGAGAACTATTGGAAACGTCTGGTGTTTACGTTCTGTATGGGGTGGACCATCATCTGGATTTACAGAGCGATGCTGTCTCCAATTTATCCTGAGATTCAAAGTACAATCGGACCGCAAACGAATGCTGCCATGGGTATTATTGCGTCATGTTATTTCTTTGGTTATACGGCACTCCAAATTCCATCAGGTTTCTTAGTCGATAAATTTGGTCAGAAGAAAGTCTTGATTCCTGGATTTATCATCTTTGCCGCCGGTGTTTTCAGTATCGCCTCTGCGACGTCGATTATGCCGATTTATATAGGTGCTGTACTGGCTGGTGTTGGTTGCGGAACTTATTACGGTTCAGCTTACTCCTTAACATCGCAACATGTACCTGCCGAGAAGAAAGGTCTGCAAACTGCTATCGTTAACAGTGGCTCTGCATTGGGTATGATTCTCGGTATGACCGGTTCAAGCTACTTTGTTAAAACAATGGGTTTGCCATGGCAGACAATGGTTGTCGTTTCGGGCTGTCTACTGGTCTTCCTCGTTCTGTGGTTTTTCTTTGTAATTATTGAGCCAAGCAAAGTTGCCCCGGTTATCGCTGCTTCCAATAACAAGAAAGATGAGGCAACAACTGAAGTTGTCGAGAAATCCAAAGGTTCCATGTTCCGTCCCTCTTTAGTAACTTGTTACTTTCTGTATTTCACAACCTGTTATGCGTATTATATGATCGTCACCTGGCTGCCAAAATTCCTTGAAGCTGAGCGCGCGATTAAAGGCGGCATGATTGGACTTACCGTATCAATGATAGCTGTTACTGCTGTTCCTGGGGCCTTATATTTCGCTAGAATGTCTGACAAAAAACGCGATAAGAAAGCCAATATCATTCTTTTTCTTGAAATTGCTGCATTTATCTTGATTGCAGTTTCTATGTTCGTACCAGACACTACCAGCCTTGTCATCGTCTTGCTCCTTTATGGATTCTTGGGTAAAATGGCGGTTGACCCTGTTCTAATTTCCTATGTTTCCGACCAAGCTGACAAGAAAACCATGGCTACAACACTTGGTACTTTCAATTTCTTCGGTATGTCTTCTTCTGTTGTGGCTCCGGCTCTTACAGGCTATATCATGGATAAGACAGGATCAGGTGTTTGGGGATTCTACCTGGGAGCCATCCTCCTGCTCATTGGTGCAATTGTATTTTATGTGACAAATACCAGAACCCAAAAGGCTTTAGATACGGAGGTTAATCATGAGCTATCTTAATAATGCTGTCGGTTACAGAAAAGACCTCTTAAGTAATCGATCAATAGTCAAGAAAAACAACTATGCATTGCTAGAACCTGATGGTTTAGTCAAAAATGTCATTCCTGGTTTTGAGAATTGTGATATCACAATTCTTGGTTCCCCTAAGCTCGGTGCCAGTTTTGTTGATTATCTTGTTACCATCTATGCAGATGGTAAGAACGAACTTGGCTTCGGCGCAGAGGGTGTTGAAACACTGTTCTATGTGTTGGAAGGCAACCTGGACATCGAAGCTGGGGAGCAGTCTTATTCCCTGGAGAAGGGCGGATTTGTATACTGCCCCCCTGGAACAAAGCTTTATTTTCACAACGAAAGTGGCAAAATGGCCAAAGCGTTCATGTATAAACGTGTTTATATACGCTTGGAAGGCTTTGAACCGTATGTTGTTACAGGCAATACGGAATCTATGGAATGGACAATTTACGAAGGCATGGAAGATGTCCTAATCAAAGACTTTTTGCCCAAAGATCTAGCTTTTGACTGTAATTTCCATATCCTCAGCTTCAAACCTGGTGCTTCCCATGGCTACATTGAGACACATGTTCAGGAACACGGTGCCTACTGCCTGAGTGGACAGGGTATGTACAATTTGGATAACGATTGGATTCCTGTTCAAAAGGGTGATTACATTTTTATGAGCGCCTATTCTCTGCAGGCCTGCTACGCCGTGGGGCGAGGCGAAGACTTCGCCTATGTCTATTCCAAAGATTGTAACCGTGATGTGACACTTTAATAAAAAGAAGTAGGTATTATCTTATAGATTGGTTCTTTGGCATGTTTTGAATGGCGATGGGGACGCGTTGGTTGCCTTGGCTATTGCCACTAATGAGAAAGAGATTGACTACAGCATCTTAAAACAATGTAAAGAGGAGAATTCAAATGAACAAACAGTTAGTTATCGCTTTAGGAGGAAATGCCCTGGGCAATACTCCAGATGAACAAAAACAAGCCGTCCTGATTGCTGCTAGTCACATTGTGAGCCTTGTCAAAGATGGTTATAAAATCGTTATTGTCCATGGTAATGGACCACAAGTCGGAATGATTAATTTAGCCTTTGAACTCGCATACAAGGAAAATTCAAATGTCGCCGCCATGCCATTTGCCGAATGCTCAGCTATGAGTCAGGGATACATCGGATTTCATTTGCAAAATGCCCTGCAAAATATGTTTCTAGAGCAAGGAATGACGACACACGTATCAACAGCCATCACCCAGGTCATTGTCGATCAGAATGATCCGGCTTTCCAAAACCCAACGAAACCGGTTGGCCTGTTTTATTCGGAAGAGACAGCTAAAGAGATCGGACAGGAGAGAGGCTACACCTTTATAGAGGACTCGGGAAGAGGTTTTAGGCGTGTTGTCCCATCCCCTGAGCCTGTTGATATTAAGGAAAAAGGGACGATCCGCTGCCTCATGGAAAATGGAGATGTTGTTATTGCTTGTGGAGGGGGGGGCATCCCCGTATATCGGGAAGACGGTATGCTTCGCAGTGTTGACGCAGTGATCGACAAAGATAAAGCAGCAGCCAAACTGGCAGATGTTATCAATGCGGACACATTCATTGTCCTGACGGCGGTGCCCCGTGTCGCCGTTAATTTTGGAAAACCTGACCAAAAATGGCTGGATCGGATCACTGTTGATGAAGCCAATAGATATATTGAAGAAGGACACTTTGCTCCGGGGTCTATGCTGCCAAAAGTCGAGGCAGCTATCAAGTTCGTTAAATCTGGACCAGGCCGGGAAGCCATCATTACATCTTTGGAGAATGCGTACAATGCGGTCACCGAAGATAATGGTACGATAATCTGTTCTGAATGAGTGAAGCAGGAACAGAGATTTAGATGTAGAATCATCTAACGATAGAATCATGTAAATATGTAATCAACTGCTAAAGTGATTGTGAAATACAATTACTTTAGCAGTTGTATTATCAAAAGGAGATAAATTTGGATGTATAAAGAGTTAAATACTTCAGTATGTACCCTAATGACGCCAGGTCCTGTTGAGGTTGAGCCGAGAGTGCTCAGAGCCATGTGCACTCCCATATTGGGACAATTTGATCCAGAGTTTACCGAAATTATGAATCAAACCATGGAAATGCTTAGAAGGGTTTTTCAGACTAAAAATCAATGGGCTTTTCCTATTGATGGTACTTCACGGGCTGGTATCGAAGCCGTTCTTTCCAGCATCATTGAACCTGGAGATCGTGTGCTAATTCCGGTTTATGGTCGTTTCGGTCATTTGCTTATGGAAATTGCTGAGCGTTATGGCGCTGATGTTGCTACTATTGAAACTGATTGGGGGCAGGTCTTTGATCCCCAAGTGGTGATTCAAGAAATACGGAGAGTTAAACCCAAAATTGTGGCCATGGTTCACGGGGAAACTTCAACAGGGTGCATGCAACCATTAAAAGAAATCGGTGAAGCATGCCGCGAATTAGATATTTTATTCGTAGTTGATGCAGTTGCTACCATTGGCGGAACAGCCGTAGAGGTTGATGAATGGAAAATTGATGCTGCCATTGGTGGAACCCAAAAATGTTTATCTGTTCCTTCTGGCATGGCACCGATTACTTTTAATTCCAGAATAGAAGCAGTAGTACTAGAACGTAAGAAGGTCGAAAGAGGTTTAGTTGATCCCAGTGAACAGAATAAAAAACAAGTCAGAATGATTCGTAGCAATTATTTTGATCTTGCTCAGTTGATGGATTATTGGAGTCCAGTGAGGCTTAATCATCATACAGAAGCTACCTCGATGCTGTATGCGCTGCGTGAGGGATTACGTATCGTATTAGAGGAAGGGCTTGAAGCGAGATTCGCTAGGCATAAATTACATGAAAAAGCGCTGGTTCGAGGTATTCAGGCTATGGGCCTGAAGATTTATGGTGATCCGCATTGCAAACTTCCTGTAGTGACATCCATCACGATACCAGATGGAATCGATGGTGAATCAGTTCGTCGTATGCTGCTGCAAGATTTTCAAATTGAAATTGCTAGTTCCTTTGGTCCTTTGAAGGGGAAAATTTGGAGAATAGGTTCTATGGGTTACAGTTGCAGAAAGAAAAATGTTCTTCATGTGTTAGGAGCATTGGAAGCCGTACTGATTCGCCATAAAGCAAAGGTATGTGCTGGAGAAGCGGTTCAAGCTGCTTTAGATGTCTACCAAAATGAAGAATAATCATATAAAACAATTATGAGGAGGCTCCTTATGTATAAAATTCTTGTAAAAAAACAACTGGCGCCTAGTGTTAAGCTTTTTGAGGTAGAGGCACCACTGATTGCTAAAAAGGCTAAACCAGGACAATTTGTTATTTTGCGTATTAATGAAGATGGAGAACGTATTCCGCTGACAATTGCTGATTTTAATCGGGAAAAGGGTACCATTACATTGATTTTCCAAGAGGTAGGCGCATCCACAGTAGAATTGGGTTTTCTAAAGGAAGGGGATGCTCTGCTAGATTTAGTGGGACCTCTTGGTAAAGCAACCCATATCGAAAAAATAGGCACTGTTGTCTGTGTCGGCGGTGGTATCGGTATTGCACCTGTATATCCTATTGCTCGTGGTATGAAGGAAGCAGGCAATGAAGTGATTTCTATTATTGGTGCTCGCACTGAAGATATACTAATTTATGAGCAAGAAATGGCAGCAGTTAGTGATGAACTTATTATCACCACAGATGATGGTTCAAAAGGGTTAAAAGCCTTGGTTACCCAGCCTCTCAAGGAACTCTTGGATTCTGATAAAACCATAAGCCTAGTTGTGGCTATTGGACCTGTTATTATGATGAAATTTGTCGCCGAAACAACACGCCCCTACGGCGTTCCTACCGTGGTGAGCCTTAACCCTATCATGGTAGATGGAACAGGCATGTGCGGCGGTTGTCGTGTATCGATTGGCAATGAAAATAAATTTGCCTGTGTAGATGGTCCGGAATTTGATGGGCATAAAGTGGATTTTGATCTATTAATGGCTCGCCAGCGGATGTATAAGGCACATGAAAAGCAACATAGTGACCATGTAGCTGGTAAGGGGGGATGCAAATGTCACTCTCACTAAAAAGACATGCCATGCCTGAGCAGGACCCTAAGGTGCGGGCTAAAAATTTTGCAGAAGTAACCCTTGGTTACACCGAGGAATTGGCTCAGTCCGAAGCAGAGCGCTGCCTACAGTGTAAAACAGCGCCTTGTCGTAAGGGATGCCCAGTAGAAATTGATATTCCTGCTTTTATTAAGCACATAAAAGAAGGAGATATGGATGCTTCCATTGCTAAAATAAAGGAAGCAAACGGTCTGCCCGCAGTATGCGGCAGAGTATGCCCTCAAGAAGAACAGTGTGAGAAATATTGTGTACTCGCAAAAAAAGGTGAATCTGTTGCCATTGGCCGTCTAGAGCGTTATGCTGCAGACTATGCACGAATCAAAGGGGAAACCGTTACTTCATTGGAGTATGCCACGGATGCGCAAAAAGTAGCCATTGTTGGCTCCGGCCCAGCTGGACTGAGTGCTGCTGGAGATTTGGCAAAGATGGGTTATAAAGTTACTGTATTTGAAGCACTTCATTTACCTGGCGGGGTACTCATGTATGGTATTCCAGAGTTCCGTTTGCCTAAAGATGAAGTGGTGCAGGCAGAAATTAATAATTTGCGCAAACTTGGCGTAGAAGTGATTGTAAATGCTGTAATTGGCAGTACCTTTACCATTGATGAACTTCTAGAAGAAGAAGGATTTGATGCTGTATTCATTGGTACAGGAGCTGGCCTTCCTTATTTCATGGATGTACCTGGTGAAAACCTGAATGGAGTATATTCTGCCAATGAATTCTTGACTCGCTGTAACTTAATGAAAGCCTATCGTTTTCCTCAAAGCGGTACCCCCATTCATGTTGGGAAACGAGTAGCAGTAGTCGGCGGCGGTAATGTGGCAATGGATGGCGCCAGAACAGCCTTGCGTTTGGGCGCAGAGCATGTTTCTATTGTATATCGCCGTTCAGAAAAAGAACTGCCAGCTAGACTGGAAGAAGTTCACCATGCCAAAGAAGAAGGCATTGATTTTCAATTGTTGACGGCTCCTACAGCCGTACTGGGCAATAAAGATGGCTGGGTAACTGGTCTGCAATGTGTTCGGATGGAACTTGGTGAACCAGACGCTTCTGGTCGCCGTCGTCCCATAGAAGTACCTAATTCTGAATTTGTACTGGATGTAGATACTATAATTATCGCCATTGGTCAAGGTCCAAATCCGTTGGTACAATCTACGACGAAAGGGCTTGAAACAAATCGTAAAGGCAATATTAATGCTGATGCAGAAACCGGAGCTACGAGTAAGCCAGGCGTATTCGCTGGTGGTGATATTGTGACAGGTGCTGCGACGGTTATCCTAGCTATGGGAGCAGGAAAGAAAGCTGCAGTGGCGATTGATAAGTATTTGCAAGAGAAGATAGATAGGTAGCATTACTAAAGCATACATTACATTTTGGATAATTATATGAAAGGGGCTGTGGAAAATTTCGAAGCAAACTATCTACGGCCCCTTTTTATAGTACATTTGGAAACCCACTTTTTGTAATAGCGCAAGGAAATCAGCAAAACAGTAGTAATACCACAATTTCAGCGGACTTATGGCTGGAAAAGTTTCTAGTGATGAAGAAGATTACATTGAAAAACTCAAATAAATTGAACATGTCTAAAAATATTTAGAACTTAAGGGGGAAAAAGATGTTCAATTCACAGAAAATTACTTTTGGTATCAAACAAAAATTAATCCTGGCGTTTGCTACAATTCTATTGATTCCTAGCTTGTGTATTGGGTGGTTTTCTTATAAGACAGCATACAATAAAGTTGAAGAAAATATGGTGGAAAATGCAAATGCAAGTGTAGTCATGCTGAATCATACGCTGAACCAAGTCATTACAGGTACGCAGAAGAATGTGGACTTTATGGCTAGCAGAATAGCTCTTGGAGGAGTGGGTTCAGTACAAGGAGATGAAGATCCATTAGCTAGGACGATACTTGATTCTTATAAAGCAACACATACTGACGTAGAACTTGCGGCTGCTGGTACAGATAAAGGTGTATATATGAACTCCCCAGTAACCGCCGTTAATGCGCCGGGCTATGATCCTAGAAAACGCCCATGGTACATAATGGCATCAGAGAATAAAGGTAAACCTACAGTTATTAATCCTTATATTTCTACGAATAGTGGTCAGGTCGTAGTTACAGTATCCCAGACTGTAAGTGATGGACATGGTGTAGTTTCTATAAGTCTTTCATTACAAGAATTAACGAAAATTGCCAATGAAATTAAGATTGGTAAAGAGGGTTATGCTTACATATTGGATAAAAATGGTAATATTTTAATTCATCCTACACTAAAGCCAGGTTCTAAAGCGGAGGGACCTATTTTTGAGCAAATGATGAAACAGAAAAATGGCATCATGTGGTATGAATCTGAAGGGCAAAAGAAACTGGCCGTTCTTATAACCAATGAACATACGGGGTGGCTCATTGGCGGTACTATGCTTGAGGCTGAAATTGTCGCAGCAGCAAAGCCAATTTTAATAACGACGTTAAGTATAGTATTATTATTCCTTATAATCGGGGGAATCATTACATATTTCGTTACGTTATCGATTACAAGGCCACTACAAGGACTAGTTGAAGCATCAGAACAGATTAGTAATGGTGATTTAAGGATGACCATTCCAGTCGTTACTTATGATGAGCTTGGGCAGTTAAGTACGAGTTTTAATAATATGAGTAATTCACTGCGCAAATTCCTTCAACAAATGCGGCAAACAGGCGAACAACTTTCGGCATCAAGTGAACAGCTGTCTGCCAGTGCTCATGAGTCAGCGCAAGCGGCTACCCAAGTAGCAGGATCTATTGCGGATGTTGCTCATAGTGTGGAAGTACAATTGGGTGAGATTAGTGATACCTCCTCAACAATGCAAAAAATGTTCACTAGCATCCAGCAAGTTGCAGCTACTGCAAAACAAGTAGTTGAACAATCGGCTAAGACTACTGCGAAGGCTATGGATGGTAGTAAAGCGATTGATAAAGCGGTAAGCCAGATGGCCCAGATTGAACAGACGGTGAATACTTCCGCACAAGTAGTTGGAAAATTAGGTGATCGTTCTAAGGAGATTGGTCAGATTGTTGATACCATTGCTGGTATTGCAGGGCAAACAAATCTACTTGCTCTCAATGCTGCCATTGAAGCAGCTCGTGCCGGTGAACAAGGCAGAGGTTTTGCCGTAGTAGCTGATGAGGTAAGAAAACTTGCTGAGCAATCTCATCAGGCAGCCAGACAAATTGCTACTTTGATTACAGAAATTCAAGAAGATACCGATAAAGCGGTAATAACGATGAATGATGGTACCCACGAAGTTAATGTGGGCGCAGAGATAGTTGACGTTGCGGGACAAGCATTCCGAGAGATTGTTGTATTAGTCACTGAGGTGTTGGAGCAAGTGAAGGCTTTTTCTGCTTCTACAGAACAGATGTCTAGCAGTAGTCAGCATATTGTAGTAGCAATGAATAGGATTGATAAAATGAGTAGAACGGTATCAGCAGAAGCGGAGACAGTATCAGCAGCAACCGAAGAACAGTCAGCATCGATGGAAGAGATCGATTCTGCTAGTCAGTCGCTGTTGCAAGCGGCTCAGGATCTTCAAGACGAAGTGTGTAAGTTTAAATTGTAGTAGACATACAAGTTCTGATGCAAATAATAAAGTCGTGATATAAATCATTACCTAAACCTATAAATCGAGGTAAAGAGAATGTCACAGCATTTATTAAAGGGAAACATTTTTTTTGACTTGGTGAAAATTTCGTACCAGAACGGGCATTTCTATAGCTTGCTGTTTTTTATCATTTTTCACTGTTACTATTGCAGTTTAATGTCAAGATGATAAAATGGGAGATATATGCATTGCTCAATAACGCTATTCATATTGAGGTGCTGAATTTAGACGAATTTGAGGTTTCTTAATAATAGTATGGAGGGATATCTGATGGGACAATTTGATAATGTATCCGTAGTAAAAAATGCTAATGTATATTTTGATGGTAAGGTGACCAGTCGTACGGTATTATTTGCTGATGGTAGCAAGAAGACACTTGGAATCATGTTGCCCGGCGATTACGAATTTGGTACCGATGCTGCTGAAGTGATGGAAATTTTAGCAGGTGAGATGGAAGTAATGCTACCGGGTCAAAATTCATGGCAAATTTATAAAAATGGAAATAGTTTCCAAATTCCTGCTAATTCCCGTTTTAAGCTGCAGGTGAAGATAGTCTGTGATTACTGTTGTTCATATGAAGAAAAATAATTAACTGCAAAGGTAATATTATTGTTTTATTTCGTATGCGTATTTTGCGCCTTTGCGATTTAATAGGACTCTCAACGTTCTCTGAGTATTGTCATAAGTAAATTGCTTGTGGCAATACTTATTTATTTGCGAAAAGTATGGTATAATTTCCTAAAAAAGATAGAGGGAGTAACATCATTGAAAATACTACAGATAATAGTTATGATTGGAGTTCTGTTTATTATGAATGGGACTGGATATGCTCAAGACGGTAAAATACAGCTAATGTGGAAAAATGCAGAAGATGCTGTTATGTATGAGCTGGAAATTGGGACAACGCCGTTTAAAAGTAAAAAAACAGCCTCGCCTGAACAAATAGTTTATAGAGCTACACAAATTTTTACGCCAGGAGTGGAACTCGATTTATCGTTGTTTAATGAACAAGAATTGAATAAATTATATTTTCGGGTTCGCCCTTTAGATTTGGATAAAAAACCTATCGCTGATTTTTCCCGTGGAGTTGCCCTCAGTAAAGGGGTTATCAATCCGGAGAAACCAACAACAACAGTTTCTTTGAAGAAGAATCATCCTGCTCCCTTGTATCCTGTGTATTCATGGATACCAGTATTGGGGGCTGCGGGGTATGAGGTTGAAATCACTAATCGTCTGCCAGAAAACCCTAATGGTCTGGAGCCTTCTAAGTATCGAATACGTTCCTATGCAGTGGAAGGTGGATTTGACTGTTATGATACCCATGCTTATATTGAGGAAGGCAAGTATTATTGGCGTGTGAGGGCATTGGATGCAGAAAATACACCGATTGGAACCTATTCTGATGCTATTTCTTTTAGTGTGAAAACAGATAGCTACAAATGGGCAGTTTTCGGTGATAGTATTACTCATGGTGGCGGAGCCATTTCCAATCCGCCTTCTGATGAACGGTTTGAGTATGTTTCTTATTTACCCTTTCCTGTGAAGAATTTAGGTAAAAGTGGCGACACAATTGAAATGATGGTTGAGCGTTTTGAAAATGATGTGCTTCCCTTTAAGCCTAAGTATATGTTTATCTTAGGAGGAAGCAACAGTATTAGAGGTGGCGCAACAGGGGAAAGTGTGATTGCCTCTTTGCAGACAATTAAGGACAAGTGTGAACAAAATGGGATAACGCCTATTTTTTTGACGTTACCTCCTGTGAATCCAGAACGAATAGAGCGGGTTTTTAATCAGACAACTGCCGATAATTGGCAGATTGAATTAGGAAAAGTAAATGATTTTATTAGAAATCAACCAAATGCCATAGAAATCTATTCATTGTTAGTTGATGAAAAGGGTTTTTTACCTGTAGAGTATGCTGAAGATGGACTTCATCCTGATATTTCCGGGAAGAAGATTATGGCACGCTCGATCAATGCCTTTTTACAAACACATAAGTTTTAGTGCCGGTAGCTCTGCAACCGTAAAACGGATTGTAGGGCTACTTTTTTGTGGAACCATAATTTATAAGTTTTACGAACCGCAGAGGCGCAGAGGACGCAGAGGGTTTATAATAACAATCTTTTCTCTGTATTCTCTACGCTTAAAAATTTCGTATCTATATTTATTTCAAAGGACACGTAGCGTTTTTCTTACGGAGTCGTAAATGAGTAGGCTGATACTTGGATAAGCTACTATTGAGACGGAAGGGGGCACAATGGTGAGAATTTTAGTGGTGGAAGATGATCAAATGCTGCGGGAGGCTGTTGTGACTGTACTCAAGGAAGGTGAGTATCTAATTGAGGAAGCTGGAACTGGTGATGAAGGATTATATTTGGCAGAACAAGGTACCCATGATTTACTCATTCTTGATATCATGCTGCCAGAGATAAACGGTTTAGAAATTGTGAAGCGTATACGAGCTAAGGGAAACACTGTACCAATTCTGCTGCTAACTGCCAAAGATAGTGTGGAAGATAAGGTAACTGGATTCAATAGCGGTGCAGATGATTACTTGGTAAAACCCTTTGCTGTGCCAGAACTACTAGTAAGAGTGAAAGCGTTATTAAGGCGTACGGGAAGGGGCAGCAAAGAAGGGGAACTTTGTTATGGCAATATAACCGTAAATCCTAAGTTGAAAGATGGTTTTGTAGGGGATCAGCCTTTGCAGTTAACAAGTAAAGAGTATGAACTACTAGAATATCTTATTTTAAATCAGGAACGAATTTTGAGTAGAGAACAGGTTTTTGATCGCATTTGGGGCTTCGAATCAGAGACAGGGATTGGTATTGTTGATTTATATATTCATTATCTTCGTAAGAAAATGTTGCCCTATGGTCTGGATCTCTTAATTCAGACAGTGCGTGGAGCGGGCTTTATGCTGAAGGAGAAGTAGATTGAGAGCATTGTGGCATATATGAAGATCCAGCAATAAAAAAACCACTATTTGAAGACAAATAGTGGTTTTATATGTATTGTTGAATGAATTTTAATGACCAACTGCTTTAGATAGGACTGATTTACTTTCTTCGGTTATCATTTTTTGTCCTACGTATTCTGCCAGATCGATAACACGGCATGAATAGCCCCATTCATTATCATACCAAGCAAGAATTTTAACTTTGCGTTGGTCTATAACCATTGTAGAAAGAGCATCAACTATGGCGGAGTGATTGTTATGCAGGAAATCAATTGAAACTAAAGGTTCTTCGCAATATTCTAAAATGCCTTTCATGGATCCATTGGCGGCGTTATACAAAGCTAAATTGACTTCTTCTGCTGTGACTTCACGACCCAGTTCTACGACTAAATCGGTTAGAGAAACATTGGCAACCGGAACGCGTAGCGAAATGCCATTAAGTTTTCCCTTTAATTCAGGTATAACAAGTCCAAGTGCCTTAGCAGCACCTGTTGTTGTGGGAACGATAGATTGGACACAACATCTGGAACGGCGTGGATCTTTATGACTATTATCTAAGCTGCGCTGGTCGGACGTAAAGGCATGGACCGTTGACATAAGGCCACTTACAATACCAAAATGATCATGGATTATTTTGGCCACAGGAGCTAAACAGTTTGTGGTGCAGGAGGCATTGGATATTACATGATGAGTTTCTGGAATATAAGTTGATTCGTTAACTCCCATGACAATGGTAGGAATATTATCTTTCGCTGGTGCAGTAATAATGACTTTCTTTGCACCATTTTTTAGATGAACTTCACACTCCTTACCAGAATTAAACTTTCCTGTAGATTCAATGACTACATCTACGCCAAGATTGCCCCAAGGCAAGTTAGCAGGGTTACGATCAGAAAGAAACTTAATATGACGACCATCAATGATAATCTCATTGTCCGTTGCTTCAATGTAACTATCAATTTTACCGTGTATAGAATCATATTTCAAAAGATGAGCAGCAGATTGTGCATCGGTAGTACCATTAATAGCGATAACTTCAACATTTTCATTTTCTAATGATGCCCTCAGGCACATTCTTCCTATGCGTCCTAGCCCATTGATCGCTAATTTTATTGCCATATATATACCCTCCAATTCAATAAGATAACTTAATATAAGCCGAATATCTCTTAATATTATATAAAATACTTATTTAGTATAGCACAATTATACTATTCTGCCAATATAGACCTGAATTTAATTATTAATTGTACTATAATTGAATTAGTATAGTGTAAGATAAAAAATATAGGAATTTTAGTTATTTATAGATATCTGTACATAGAAGCTTATTGTTTTGCTACTCGTAGTGGAAAGTTGGTTATACTAAATATGTTTCTTTTGTCCAAAGGAGGAAGTAGAGATGTTTCAAAGAACCTTACGTCGATTAACACTACTCAATTCTATTGTGTTCTTATTAATTTTTATTGCTTTTGGTGTAATGTTGTATGGGTATGTAGCCCGTCAATTATTTGACGATATTGACCAAGCTATGGAGCACAAGGTTAATGCCTTTCACATCAGTAACGGTCGTCCCGGGAGTGGGAATGCCCCTCCTGCTTTTTTTGATCCTCGTATATTGATTTTGCTACGAGATGGAGAAGGAAACATTATTAATCTTTACCCCTTTCCGATAGAAGGTATTACGGAGATTACAACATTTCTTGATAAAGTTCAGACAAATAAGCTGCAGACAAGGAGAATTGAGGACCATGTCTACCGTATACTCAGTTTGCCCTATGGATATAGTGATAATATCTTGATTAGAGGGAATACTACGCCTTCTGCCATCCAGGAGGTCATTGCTATTAGTATTGTCGACTCTGAAGTAGGGATACTTCGGCGATTCATGTTCATAATTTTCACCGGTCAGTTGGTGGCTATGATTGTCATTATTCCAGCGGGCTATTATTTGGCCCAGCGTGCTTTGGTACCTATTCGGGCAGCGTGGGAAAAACAGCAACAGTTTGTGGCAGATGCTTCTCATGAACTGCGTACGCCTTTGGCGGTTATAAAAAGCAATGCAGAATTATTACTCCGCCATCCAGCGCATACTGTTGAGGAAGAAACCATTCGTATTACCAATGTGGTCAGGGAGACTATACGAATGAGCAAACTGGTTTCTACACTATTTACTTTGGCTAGGGCAGATGCCAATCAGATTGAACTGCAAACAGCACCTCTTATCTTGAGTGAAGTCATTATCCATGTCGCCGAACAGTTTGATCCACTGGCAGAGATGAAAAATATTAGATTACAAGTAGACATGCAGGATGAAATTGAAATCGTAGCTGACAAGGAAAGATTACATCAATTATTTGTTATCTTACTAGATAATGCTATTAAATACACCGCCGCGCAAGGTAGTATTAATGTATTGTGTCACAAACAGTCCAATATGGCAGTTATCAAAGTGGCAGATACAGGCTCTGGTATTGAACCAGAAGATTTATCACGTATTTTTGATCGATTTTTTCGTGGAGATAAAGTTCGATCAAGGGATGCTGGTGGAGCTGGGCTGGGACTGGCAATTGCCCATTGGATTGTTGAAAAACATGGAGGGAAAATTTGGGCAACAAGTGAGATTGGTGTCGGTACTCAAATTTACATTAATCTTCCCATTGAAAGAATGTAGGCAGACATTGGGAGCTTTAGTTGCGATAATCCTTAAGAAAACTGTTTTTTTGAGACTTTTAAAAAAAAATAACTGGAAGGTTTTCAATACTACTGCAGGGTTTATCTAATATGAGTCGAATATTACACTATTACATATAATAGTATATATAATAGTAAAATATTCTCGAGGGGGAAATATATGGGACCTATAGAACCGTCATCGCCTGTCAATGTTCAACCAGTTAGGTCTACAAAACAAAGGGTAGTATTAGTAGGTATCTTGTTAGTGACACTTTTGATAGCCTATTTAGACAGGGTGAATGTCTCGGTACTAGTAGCAGACAATGTATTCCTTACCGATATGGGGATTAAGGGTAATCCAGTACAGATGGGCATGTTGATGACAATATTTCTGGTGGCCTACGGTTTTTCAAACGTAATCTTAAGCCCCTTGGGAGATATTCTTGGCCCGCGCAAAGCCATGAGTTTATCTATCCTGTTGTGGGCAGGTTCATTACTCATGGGGGGGATTGCGGCTACTTTTACGACAATGCTGGTAGCACGGTTTATATTGGGGATTGGTGAAGGAATGCACTGGCCTATGCAGAGTAAGTTTGTAAAGAACTGGTTTCCGCCACAGGAGCGCGGCAAGGCCAATGCTGTATGGCTTGTAGGCTTAATGGTAGGCCCAGCTATAGCGATGCCGTTTTTTACTTGGATTATTCAAACAATGGGATGGCGGGAGAGTTTTTTTGTATTGACTGCTTTAGGATTAATACCTTTAATTTTGTTGTGGTATTGGACAACTGACCATCCTCGGGAAAGTAAATATGTGAATAAAGCCGAACTTGATCATATCGAAGCAGGGCAGAAAATTGAGGCTGAAGCTGAAGCCAAGATGGGTAAATCAAGCCTATGGGAAAATATGAAAGTATTTATTTTTAATTATCGTTTTTGGTTACTGACTTGTTATTATTTTTGTCTCGCATCCATTTTTTGGGGTATGATGGCATGGCTGCCGTCTTATCTCAAAGTAGCTCGCGGCTTCTCATGGGCAGCGATGGGGGTATGGTCAGCATTGCCGTATATTCTGGGTACAAGTAGCGTTCTCTTTTTTGGATACTTATCTGATAGATTTGGGCGTAGAGCACCTTTTTGCGCCCTTTCGATGCTAGGGGCAGCAGCAGGTATTTACTCTGGAGCAAATGCTGCTGATAACACGACAGCCGCTATATTACTTTCATGCGGTATTGCTTCGATTGGTATAGGGTTGCCAGCTACCTGGGCTCTAGTCCAACAGATAGTTCCTGGCAGGGCAATCGGAGCGGGCGCTGGAATGATGAATGGTATATCTAACGGTGGGTCGGCTTTCGCGCCAGTTCTTATTGGTTTCTTTATTAGTATTACAGGTAGCTATGTTGGTGGATTGATGTTTTTAGTCGGCCTTGGTTTGTTAGGAGCTTTTTGTATGACAATTCTAGCGCTGCAAAAATATTAAGTCATAAGGGCAATGAATGTAACATTATATGTTAATTAATGGGGGGTATTTTTGATGTTAAAAGAATTTTCCTTTGGTTTTGGCAGTGGTGAAGTAAACGTTTCTCTACCTGAAGAACAGGTTATTAATGTTGTTGAAGGTAAACAGGTTGAGGCTATTACTAATATCGAGGCTGCTTTAAAAGAAGTACTGAATAGTCCAATTGGGACTCTGCCGCTAAAAGAAATTGTAAATAAAGGTGATAAGGTTGCTATTGTTGCCAGTGATGTAACCCGGATGTGGATACGACACGATTTATTTCTGCCAACATTGCTGAATGAACTAAATGCTGGAGGTATACCAGATAAAGATATCTCATTAGTAGTAGCCCTTGGGGCACATCGTCATCATACGCACGACGAAAATGTAGCAGTATATGGACAAGAAGTTGTTGACCGTATTGCTATAGTACAGAGCCATGCACCGATAGAAGAGGATTTTGTGTGTATTGGCAAAACATCTCGTGGAGTAGATGCTTACTTTAATAAGCACGTAGTGAATGCAGATAAAGTCATTCTTACGGGTGGCATAGTGTATCATCTTATGGCTGGTTTTGGTGGGGGACGTAAATCGGTAATGCCTGGGATATCCGGATATGCAAGTATTCAAGGAAATCACAGTTTCTGTCTTCATGATCAAGTGGGAGAAGGAATTAACTCAAATTGTGCTTCAGGAAAACTAGAAGGTAATAACATGCATGAAGATATGACTGATATGGCTAAATTACTTAGCCCTGCATTTATTCTGAATGCTGTGTTTACGCCAGAAGGCAAATTTGCTAAATTTGTTGCTGGACACTGGTATGATGCTTGGCGGGAAGGTTGCAAATATGTTGACGAAATTTTTGGTGTAGCCATTACTGCAAAGGCGGATTTAGTTATCGCATCTGCTGGCGGATTTCCCAAGGATATTAACTTATATCAGGGATCTAAGACCATCGATAATGCCTTTGCAGCTGTAAAAGATGATGGTGTTATTATTTTATTATTAGAATGTCGAGATATTATGGAACCGCCTGATTTTAGCGGCTGGTTTAATTATGAATCATTATATGACAGAGAAGTGGCGTTACGTAAAGGATTTACTGTACCTGGCTTTATTGCTCTCAAATGCGGATTAATGGCCAAGAAGGTTCCTCATATTGTGGTTACTTTGCCAGAAAATAAAGCTTTTATGGAAAAGGCGGGCATGATTGCCGTAACTACCCTTGCTGAAGCCATGGAGCTTGCGGAGGAAAAGTTAGCACGCAAAGATTATACAATTACTGTTATGGCTCATGCTGCTAATACTGTGCCTCTGTTAAATCGATAAGCTATTGTTTATAATCCTATTTTAATGAAATCAAAAAAGTAAACTGGTATGAAACTTCATCCCCTATCTCTTGATAGGGGATGAAGTTTTCTTTGTCTAGATTAAATCTAAAGAAAATCAAAAAATATAGAGGTAGAATGAAGTAATCCATGAAGTGTCTTGGATTACTTCATTACTTATATAGAACAATTTTAAGGAGGATATATTAAATGTCATACAAAAAATCTCGGATAAAACCTACAGTATCCTTATTATCAACAGGGTTATTGGTTTTAAATACTGCAATATCACTAGCTGCCTCCCCAGAAATTTCCTTGGATGATAGCGTCGCAATGGCATTGAAAAACAATCCATCTATACAAATGGCCCTTGCTGATAAAGAGAAAGCTCTGTGGGGAATCAAGGAAATTGAAGCTGGTAAAATGCCAACCCTATCTTTGTCCAGTGGCTATAACCGATCACCAGGTGCTTCCTCGCCTACTGATAGCTTTAACAATTCAATAAAGCTAAACTGGTCCCTATATACTGGAGGGCGAGTGGAAGGACAAATTGACCAGGCAAAACTAAATGCTGATATAGCCAACTTAGGGGTAGCCAAGGCTGAGCAACAATTAAAGCTGGATACTACTACTTCATATTACAACGTTTTACAAGGTCGTAATGTAGTTAAAGTCAATCAAGAAACTGTGGATAATTTGACGCAGCATTTAAAAAATGTTCAGGCTCAATACCAAGTAGGAACAATTGCTAAGTCAGATTTATTAAGATCAGAAGTAGAATTAGCCAACGCTCAGCAAAATTTGACTAAAGCACAAAATACCTATGATGTAGCTGTGGCTAGTTTTAATAATGTGACAGGTATGCCACTTGATAGTGAAAATATCATGAAAGACGACCTCACTTATGTTAAATATGACCTATCCTTGGAAGATAGCATTAAGCTGGCTCAGCAAAAACGGCCAGAAATAGCTCAATCTCAGGATAATATTGATATTGCTAAGACTGGTGTTAAAATTGCTAATAGCAATAAATTGCCGACGGTGGCTGTTAGTGCTAGTGATGGTCTAAACGGTTCAAATTTTCCAGGTCAGAATAATAATTGGTCCATAGGCGTTTCAGCCAGTTGGAATTTGTTTGATGCTGGCGTTACTAGTGCAAAAGTGAAGGAAGCCAAAGCCAATGAGGAGAAGATCAAGGCAGGAGATAAACAAACCAGAGATGGAATCGAACTCGAAGTTCGGCAATCATATTTGAGCATGAAGGAAGCTGAGGCTCGGATGGCTACGTCTCAAGTGGCAGTCGATAAAGGGGCAGAAGATCTAAAAGCTTCTCAAGCAAAATACTATGCTGGTGTAGGCACTAACATTGATGTTATGGATGCCCAAATGGCTCTTACTCAGGCCAAAACCAATGCTACTCAGGCCGCATATGATTACAATGTAAATAAGGCAAAATTAGAAAAAGCTGTTGGTTTGGGAGTGAAATGATAGGAGGGAAAAGTATGTCATTAGTGTGGCAAAAAGTTTTACAGTATAAAAAGTTGATTATTATAGTAGTGGCTGTCGTTGGCGCTGTTGCAGGTGGTCTCTATCTATATAAAGGTAAACCAGTCCAGGTTACAGTGGGGCCAACGGTAAAGGTAGAGCGTGGTGATGTTGCTTCTGTGGTTTCAGCCACTGGTACTATCTCCCCTGTTAATATGGTTGATGTGAGTTCTAAGATTTCCGGTTTGATCAAAGAAATGAAGGTTAAGGAAAATGACCAGGTGACAGTGGGGCAAGTTCTGGTGGTGCTTGATGATGATCATCTTCAGACGCTAGTGGATCAGGCGCAGGCTCGTCTATCCAATGTGGCTAGTATTTATGAACGCACCAAACGCTTAGAAGCTATAGGCTCGGTATCTACTCAGGCACTTGACACGAGTTTTAGTGATTATAGAGTGGCGCAGGCTTCTTATGAAGATGCGGTATCTCAGTTGAATGAAACAGTGATCCGTTCTCCTATTAACGGACAGGTTATTGGTAAGCCAACACCGGCTGGCCAGTCGGTATCAGCTAATGCATCTTCGCCGATGGTAATGTTGACTGTAGCCGATATGTCTAAAATGCAGATCGAAGCTCAGGTAGATGAATCGGATATTGGGAAAATACAAGTAGGGGAAAAGGTGACATTTACAGTGGATGCCTATCCGACGAAAACCTTTAGCGGGGTGGTCTCTAATGTCTCGCAAAAAGCCACTGTCGTATCAAATGTAGTTTATTATAAAGTATTAGTTGATGTAGACGCTACTGATAATTTGTTGAAACCGACTATGACAGCTAGGGTTTCTATTAACATAGCTGAAAGTAAAAACGCTTTATTCGTTCCACTAGCTGCTGTAAAAGTCAATAATGGTCAACAATATGTGATGGTGGTTCAGAATGGAAAAGCACAGAATACACTTGTTACGACTGGAATCGTTGGTGACAATAAAATTGAAATTTTGAGCGGAGTGACAGAAGGCGATCAAGTTCTTGCATCTCAAGTTAAATCCCAATCAACAAGTGGTGCACAAGGCAATAAAGGTGGCGGCGGTATGATTCCTGGTATGGGTCGTTAAAGAAGGAGGCTTATCATGTCAATTTTACTTTCCAATGTCACCAAAGTGTATAAGCTAGGAGGCGAAACAGTTAACGCCCTCGCTGGGCTCACATTAAGCATCAGCCCTGGCGAATTTACGGCGATTATGGGACCCTCTGGGTCAGGTAAGTCGACGTTGATGAATATATTGGGTTGTTTGGATCGGCCACACAGCGGTTCCTATATGTTGGATGGCCAAGAAGTAGCCACTCTGAATGATGACGAGCTGGCGACTACCCGCAATAAAAAAATTGGCTTTGTGTTTCAAAGTTTTAATCTTTTGCCACGGATGTCCACTTTAGAAAATGTGGCACTCCCTATGGTCTATGCTGGCGTGGAGAAAAAAGAACGGTTAGCCCGGGCCACCGAGGTACTGGCAATGGTTGGACTGCAAGAGCGGATGAATCATCAACCTAACGAACTTTCCGGTGGTCAGCGCCAACGTGTAGCTATCGCTCGTTCACTGGTTAATGACCCGACAATTATCATGGCTGACGAGCCCACAGGCAATCTGGATACCAAGTCAGGTGATGAAGTCATGGCTATTTTTTCAGAACTTAATGCTCAGGGACGGACGATTATTCTGGTTACCCATGAACCCGAAATTGCTGAGTATGCCAAGCGGGTTGTCTATGTTAGAGATGGACTGATTGAGCGGGATGAATGGAAAGTGAGGTGAGTCTATGTTTGGCGAAAGCATTATCATTGCCTTAGATGGACTTAGAGCCAATAAACTAAGGGCTATGCTCACCATGCTGGGAATTATTATTGGCGTGGGGGCGGTTATTGCCATGGTGTCCATCGGTATGGGCGTCAAGGATAAGGTGTCAACTTCCATCGCTGGCCTGGGCAGTAACCTGCTTGTTGTAACTCCCGGTGCCGCTAAAACTGGTGGTGGTTCTAAGCAAGCTGCTGGATCAGGTATAACGCTGAATGAAAAAGACGCCTTGGCCATTGCCCAAGAAGTGCCTGGTGTAAATCTGGTAGCGCCAGCTGTAAGTCGTCAATATCAAGTTGTATTTGGCAATCAGAACTGGACGACAAGCGTACAGGGAACAACGCCTGATATCATGGGGGTACGAAATTACAATCTAGAAGAGGGTTCTTTCTTTACCACACAGGATGTTGAAACCCGGGCTAGGGTAGCGGTACTCGGTAAAACAGTGGCAGAAAATTTGTTTAATGGTGTAACTCCAATTGGGCAAACCATTCGGATTAACAATGCACCATTTCAGGTAATTGGTGTACTGGAGGCGAAGGGGGAGTCGGCTGGAGGCAACCAGGATGATACGGTTATCATCCCCTTGAAGACAGCTCAGGAACGTCTGATGGGCATAACCTACGTCCAGAACATCAATATTCAGGCCACTGGTACTGACGTAATTAATCAGGCCCAGGCAGATGTCACAGCTCTACTACGGGCCCGTCATAAATTGGCAGCTACCACACCTGATGACTTTACTGTGCGCAATATGGTTGCGGTAATGGCTACGGCCGATGAAACGACGAGTATGATTACTGCATTATTAGGCGTTGTTGCCGGGCTGTCTCTGTTGGTTGGTGGTATCGGTATTATGAATATTATGCTGGTATCGGTTACTGAGCGAACCCGGGAGATTGGCATCAGGAAAGCACTTGGGGCTAGGTATAACAATATTTTGCTGCAATTTCTGATTGAAGCAGTAGTCATTAGCGTGGCGGGCGGTCTGCTAGGGATTGCCTTAGGAATAGGTGCGTCCTATGCTGTCTCATCCATTGCTGGTTGGAAGACTATCATTTCCTCAATTGCCATTATAGCGGCCTTCGGATTTTCGGTGATGATTGGCTTGTTTTTTGGCATATATCCTGCCCGTAAGGCTGCGCTGCTGGATCCAATTGATGCTTTGAGATATGAATAATCTCTCTCTAGTCTGGAAGCTAACCCATAATGTAACTATAGTGAATTTTAATAAGGAGGTGATGCGATTATGACTGGACATTTGGTATCTAATATTTTTAGTTTTCTATTGATTGTAGGATTCCTATTCTATTCATACCGTGTTAACAAATTATTAGATGAATAGGCGATGGGGAGTCGTAATTTAGGTGTAAAAGGCAAGTAGAGATTCATTCTCTGCTTGCCTTTTTTTATACAGATTGCTAAGCATAGGGGATATTTTATTTATTCTGTTGATATTTTTTCTAAGTATCAGTAATAATATTAATCATAACAGCTATTATAGGAAAGCCAAATATTAGCAAACCTAGCGTTTTACTATATTAGCAGTTTACATTCAAGAATCATCCCTGAGATGCATGGGGGTTAATAAGATGTCCATATATGCTATAGAAGGCAGATCTTTTCGTTTCCTAAAGATTATTAGCCATAATTTCTGGGTAATGGGTGAGCTGAATGGCAAGATCATCGCTGAACTGCATGGATTGGCAGTTGATAAAACTGGACAAATAAAAGCAATTGGGAACTCGGCAGATTTATTAAAAGTTCTTCATTATGTCCATGACAGCGGTTATGCTTCGGGATTTGGGGCTAAGGCTAGTTATTCTTCCTTGGTGCTTGCGGGCCAAAGGAGGGAGGTTGTTTTTCGTGGTAGTTATAATGAGGTTGTGGAGAGATGGAAAGCGGCGGTAAAGGCAATGGATTATTTAAATTGTTTAAAGTTAACTTATCCGGGAATCCATCAGCAGTTCTTTCCAGGCGTGATTAATAGCAATTCAATATATACTACTTTAGGATATATTATGAATGTTCATGTTGCGCGTTTTCCTTGGTGCTGGCAACCAGGATGCGGGAACGTTGCGCTTTCAGAGGAAGAAATTCAGAAACGCCAATATCGGCCCCTCTTCCCAATTTAGACGCCAATTTTCAGGATTATTGTAGTTGGGTAGTAAGGATACTGATGATACAAGGTTGTTCTTTGATCATTTTTCTAACGTGCTGGGAAACCTATGCCTGTTGGAAAATGTGAGATAGATACTTTTATCAAAGAGGAGAATAAAGAGTTTCCACGAATAAAGTAGATGAGTAGTTTTGCAAATAAAATTATTTTTACAGAATCAGAAAGTAAAATACTTTCTCGATTCTAAGTAAGGGCAACTAAGGCTTGGCACAAGCCAAGTTGTCTTTAAAAAACTAGCATGGAGAAATGACAATGTTTGCGGAGAATACAATATATATAGTTGGAAATGCAAAATCACAGCAGAATAATCCAATTACTCATCAATATGGGCAGTTCTTCATAGGTTTTGTTGTGGATCGCGAGACCGGTAAGATTGTGACCTGTGGCACCTCATCTACTATTCAGACAACAAATGATTTTATATGCAGTATATTTATAGGTAAAAGTTTGCAGGATGATATGCAGGTTATTAAGGAACAGTTAGAAAGTCGTTATTTCGGCTCATCGCAAAAAGCTATTCTGGTAGCTTATAAGGATGCCCAAAAAAAGTTTTCCCGTATAGTGAACGGTCTTACTGTTGATTTAAGCGAGTAGATTAAATATTTTAGAAACAAAAATGTATTATGAGAAGAGGACTTTTTAAAATAATGTCTAATATATTTACTATATAGAAGTTATGGTAGAGTTATCTCTTGTATGAAAACGGCACTGGTAATATTGTTATTCCAATAGGGGCTGCTTTGTTTATATGTACGCTTGATAGAGCAATGATACTGAGGCGTAGTCGTAAATAAAATCCAGCAAATAAGCCTTCAGTATGAAGGTTTTATTTTGCTGGATTTTTTATATGGGATTAAAAGGATCAAGGTTTGGAACTTGGAAATAGTCACTTATCTGATCGTGGTAAGTATATAAAGTAGTGGAAAGTTAAGATGATAAGTTTTGTTAAAACTTAAATTAGGTATATTGTATACATAATACTAGTGTAAGTAGAATGATTAATACGATAATAACGGGAGTGAATGAGTATGATCGAGAGTGGAAAAGTAAAAGAAATTGTTGCTAGTTATTTCCCTAATTTTATTAGAGACTTAGAAAAAATAACCAATATTGATTCCGGTAATGGTGATGCGGAAGGAACAGATGCTGTTGCAAAAATAGTCGGGGCAAAATTTGAAGCGCTTGGTGCTAAGGTGGAGTATCGAAAAAATTCACGAGCAACTCATACTATTGTGCGTTTTCAAGGAACTGGTTCCTTGCGGTTATTAATGATTGCCCATGTTGACACTGTTTTTGAAAAGGGGGAAGCCCAAAGACGTCCATTTAGAATGGATGATAATATGATGGCTTATGGGCCTGGTGTGGGTGATGATAAAGCAACCGTGGTACAAACGATTTATTCTATGCAGGTTCTTAAAGATCTAAATTTTAGTAATTTTAAAGAAATTATTTTATATTATAGTGGTGAAGAGGAAGGTGGTTCCCCAACAGCAGAGGCAATTGTGGCAGAACTTGCCCAGCAAGTGGATATGTGCATCATTATGGATACAGCCCGTCCTAATTGGGGAATTGTAACTAAGCGCAAAGGCAGTGCCAATTATGAAATTCAGGTGGAAGGAATTGCTGGACACCATGGCAACGCATCCCAAACTTCAGCAAACGCTATCATGGAATTAGGAAATCAAATTAGTCTATTATATAAAATGGCTAGTCCATTATCTGATGATCCTAGTCAGTTTACTCGGGAAAAATTGAAGGAAAGAGGTATTCAGGATCATGGTCAGTTCACCCCCGAAAATACCATTAATGTGGGGGTAATTGGTTCAACTAATCAAAAAATCAATTCTATTCCGAAAGATGCTTTTGCTAAAATTAATGTTCGTTGTTTTAGTGTTGCTGAGCAACAACGCCTTGACAGTGAAATCAAAGACCTTCCTAATAAGACTGTGGTTCCTGGTACGAAAGTGATTGTGACTGGTGGTATTAAGACAGGTCCAATGGAAAAAACACAACAAGCGCAAAAGCTAGTTGATATTTATAGAAATGTTGTAAAACGTGAGTATAATGCTGATATTGTGGAGTGGGTCTCAGGAGGATTGACAGATGGCAATCGGGCTGCGAAGTACATTCCTACGATTGATGCATTAGGTGTAGAGAATTATGATGAACATACAAATCATGAATCTGTTGATCTAAAGACAGCCGTGCCTCGTACTGTGGCATTAGTTTGCTTTATTTTAGAAGTAACTGCAAACTGGTCTACACTCAGTGAAGAATAGGCTAAGAAAGGTAAGGAGGTAGTCGCGTCGTGAAAATTAAGGAGATAAAAATTGGAAAGGTTAGTATTCCACTCAAAAAGCCTTTTAAAACAGCCTTGCGGCAGGTGAATTCAGCGGAAGATATTATCATAAAACTGATCGCTGATACTGGTGAAGTGGGTTATGGTAATGCTCCGCCGACGGCAGTGATCACTGGTGATAGTCAAGATTCAATCGTAGCGGCCATTCGTGATACCATCGGACCCAAAATAATCGGTATGGATGTAGACAATTTGGAAGAAATTATGACAACTCTGGATGGATCTATGGTGCATAATAACTCAGCTAAGGCGGCTTTGGATATTGCCGTTTATGATTTGTTTGGTAAATTGCATGGATTGCCTCTTTATAAACTGTTTGGCGGTTATTGTAATGTGATGACAACAGATCTGACAATTAGTATAAATGAGCCAGAAGAAATGGTACGGGATTCTCTAGAGGCTGTTGCGGAAGGCTATACAGCACTTAAACTCAAAGTAGGAACAGACGCAGCCCTGGATATAAAACGGGTACAAGCTATCCGTGCTGCTATTGGTTATGATGTAAAGATTCGTCTTGATGCTAATCAGGGATGGAGTCCCAAAGAGGCTGTTAGAACCATTCGGAAATTTGAAGATCTGGGACTGGATATTGAACTTATTGAACAACCAGTAACGGCCCGCGACTTTGTAGGACTCAAGTATGTTACAGATCATGTGGAAACAGATATTATGGCGGATGAATCAGCTTTTGGGCCCTATGAAGTTTTTCAATTGTTGTCTATGGGTGCTTGTGATCTAATCAATATTAAATTGATGAAAGCAGGCGGTCTGCATAATGCCATTAAAATTGCCAGTTTTGCTGAAACAGTTGGTATTCAGTGTATGATGGGGTGTATGCTGGAAAGCAAGGTGGGAATTACTGCGGCTGCCAGTATTGCAGGAGGAAAGAAGATCATTACTAGGGCAGATTTGGATGCTGCCGTGTTGCTAGCCGAAGACCCTGTCGTTGGTGGCGTAAAATTTAATAAAAATCAGCTTATCATTTCCAATACTCCAGGATTAGGTATTACCGACGTAAGAGACTGGCAAGAGATCAAGTAATGAAAGGAGGGGAGGAGCGGTTCTGATAAGGGTATTTTGGCTGTTTAATAAAAGGAGGGAAAGTAATTGGGTATTATCATTTCGTTAATCGTCACTTTTTGGTTAGGTTATCTTATTGTCAAAAAGTACAAACCACAGCCTGTTCTGTTTATGGCTGGTTTAATCCTTATGTTCACTGCCGTAGCTCTTGGACTTGGGAAAATTTTGCCTGTAAAAGACAGCACTGGTTTAGTTCTCTTTGACGCATTCGAATTTATTAAGCAAACCTTCAGTTCTCGTGCAGCCGGCCTGGGGCTTAATATCATGGCGGTAGGCGGTTTTGCCCGCTATATGGATCACATTGGTGCCAGTAAGGCCCTTGTTAGCTTGACGATCAGACCGCTTCTGGCTCTTCGCTCTCCTTATATAGTAATGTCTGGTGCTTGGATAGTAGGCATGTTGTTGGGCCTATGTATCAATAGCGCCTCTGGACTAGCAATGTTACTCATGGTTACTATCTTCCCTGTTTTGATTAGCCTCGGTGTCAGTCGTCTGTCTGCAACTGCAGTTATCGCGACTACTCTGTGTCTTGACTGGAGTCCTAGTGATACTGGTACTATTTTATCTGCTGTCACTGCTGGGATTGACCCGGTCATTTACTGGACTAAGTATCAGATTCCTATTGCCGCTGTCGTGATACCGGTGGTTGCAGTACTTCACTTCTTTACACAAAAATGGATGGATAAACGTGAAGGTCACGTTGTTGAGGCTACGGAATTAGCTAAGGTTGGGAAAGATGATACTATGCCGCCACTGATTTATGCTATATTACCAGCTCTTCCCCTAATCTTGATTTTGGTTTTCAGCAGCTTGTGGATTACTTGGATTAAGATGGATATCATTAAGGCCATGTTTATTGGTGTGATGATTGGCATGATTTTCGAATATATTCGCCACCGGGATGGAAAAAAAGTCTTTGCTGATATACAATCCTTCTTCGACGGTCTTGGAATGCAGATGGCCAATGTTATCACGCTGATCGTAGCTGGTGAAACCTTTGCTAAAGGTCTCATGACCATGGGAACAATTGATTCGATTATAGCTTCTGCTCAAAGTTCCGGGTTTGGTGCTGTAGGTATGATTATTGTTATGATTAGCATCATTGCCGTTTCATCTGTGATTATGGGTTCGGGTAATGCGCCATTCTTTGCTTTTGCTGCCTTAACTCCGACTGTTGCTGCCAAAATGTCTGTTGCGCCAGTGGTTATGCTACTGCCCATGCATTTTGCTGCAAGCGCAGCCCGTGCTATGTCACCGATTACCGCTGTTATTGTTGTTGCTTCCAGCATGGGTGGCGTTTCTCCCTTTGATGTGGTAAAACGGACAGCTATCCCTATGGCTGGAGCCCTAATTACCCTCGTAGCCGCCAACTTTTTCTTTTTCTACTGATAGGAATAATACAAAATTAAGGATTCTTTTATAATCTTTAATAGTAAAAGCTGTAATAATTATAAGAAAGGTGACAGGTTAGTTTTAAAGCAGCCTGTCACCTTTTTTCATAGAATCAGAAAATATAATATTTTCTCGATTTCAAGTAAGAACGACTAAGGCTTCTGCTTGGGTTTGAGGACTTGGCGAAAGCCAAGTCTTTTCTTATATGTATATTGTATCAATAAACTAATTAAACTATAAAAAACGGCTCCTATACAGTGAGGTTTAGAGGGGGAATATTATGTTTAAAGATCGTATTGAGGCTGGCAAGCTCTTGGCGGAAAGATTGGTTGCATTAAAGTTAGACAACCCATGTCTGCTTGCTGTGCCGCGTGGGGGTATAGTTATAGCTCATCCTATTGCACAGATGTTGCATAGCGAGATATATGTATTGGTTACCCGCAAAATTGGACATCCCGTTAATCCTGAAGTGGCCATTGGCGCAGTCATGCCTGATGGCAGCGCTGTTTGGGATAGTCAGGTAATGGCAGGTATAGGGATAAGCAAGTATGAATTTGAAAAAATGATTGCCGAGGAATACAAGGAAGTACAACGCCGACAAATTTTATATACCGGATCTGCTCAGGCACCTAATGTCAAAAATAAAACAGCGATTGTAATTGATGATGGCATAGCTACAGGGTACACTATTCGTGCGGCAATTAAGTGGCTTAAACAAGGACAGCCATGTAAAATAATTATTGCCATACCTGTGGCACCGCCTGATATAGTCAAAGAATTAGCAAGGGAAGTGGATGAAGTGATCTGTCCGGTGCAGCCTGATCCTTTTTGGGCAGTTGGTATGCATTATGAAGATTTTTCCCAGACTACTGATCAGGAAGTGGCAGATATACTGGGATTGTCATAGTTTTGTCACAATTAAGGCTTATCATTATATCTAGATTATCATTATATCCAGTATTCATGATGATAATTAGTACATAATGTGTCTAGTGCTAGATACAATTAAATGTTTTAGGAGGATTTATTATGAAGAAAATCGCACTTACTGTGGTTGGTATACTTGCTTTCAGTGTCGGCACCGGTTTTGCCGCCCCTATTAATAATCTGAACCAAGGGGGCACAGCCATCGGTGTACTGGATGATTCTTTCTATTTAGAACATAAAATATCTGATAATGTTACCCTAGGATTTCAAAAGAATGACATTTACGGACAGGTTAATTTTGACCATAACCTTAGAGCCATCATTGGTAGCAGAGATTATAATTCTGATTCGAAATTATACATAGGGGCAGCAGTGAATACTCCATTAGCTCGTTCCTTGGATGGCTATGTCGCCCTGATTGGTGCTAGCGATTTTAAAGAACTGCAAGTTGGTGCCAACTACAACTTAACCAGTAATGTTGACGTTAATTTCAATTATAGGTCTTTTATGCCAGACCAAGGCAGCAATAGTAACCGTACTGGATTGGGCGCAACTTTAAAGTTTTAAGTCTGATACCAGAAAAATAAAAGCATAATTGGTAATAGGAAGACTCCTGCAAAATAGATAAGCTTTGCAGGAGTTTGTATTTTAATGGTAAATACAGCATTGTGATGTATTCTGTTTTTTAATAGATATTGGAAAATGAAATATTTCCAACGGGGAGGGAGTGGAATATGTTTGAAAAAATAGTCATATTTTTTATGACTGGTACAGGTAATTCGTACAAGGTAGCGGTATGGTTTTCGGAAGTAGCAACAGCACTTGGTCTAAATACAAAAAAACAACAAATAAAGACCGAGGAACTGCATCTAGAGCCAGATGGGAAAACCTTATGTGTATTGACATTGCCTACCCATGGCTTTACAGCTCCATGGTTACTATTGAAACAGATTGTGAGTCTTCCGAGAGGAAATGGTGCGTCTGGCGTTGTTCTACCTTCAAGGGCTGGCGTTAGAATCAAAGGAGTTTCCCTGCCAGGAATGGAAGGAACGGCTGGTTATCTAACAGCTTTCCTATTATTTTTGAAAGGGTATAAAATAAGGGGAGTTATGGGCGTAGATATGCCCAGCAACTGGACTGCCCTTCATTGGGGGTTGAGTAAGAAAAATACCCAATTCATAATTTCAGCAGCAGAACCCAAAGTTAAACACTTCGCCAAAACCATTTTATCAGGTCAAGTGTATTTTGATGGTATTGTACCCTTGGCCTTAGGTCTTTGGTTAGCACCAATTTCCTTTATGTACCTTATTATGGCACAATTGATTCTTTCCAAATTGTTCTTCGCTTCAGATAAGTGCGTGGGGTGCGGTTTGTGTGCCAATTATTGTCCGAAACAGGCTATTATAATGACAGGGAAAACAAGAAAGCGTCCCTATTGGACCTATTCCTGTGATAGTTGCATGGCCTGCATGAACTACTGCCCGTACAAAGCAGTGGAAGTAAGCCCGATAGTTGCAATCATCTTCTATTATCTAACTACAGTGCCTATTTCAACATATCTACTAAGTAGTATAGTGACCACTCCTGTTGCTTGGCTTCCTATAAATTGGGATGGAATTATACAATATATTTATATATTGATATCTGTTTTTCTTGCATACCTGCTCTTGCATGCCGCATTGGGGTGGCGATTATTCAGTACCATTCTTAGTAAGCTTTCTCATACTAGTTATTTTCGCAGATATCATGCTCCAGATGTAAATTTAAAGGAATTTAATAAAGAAAAAGTGGACAAGTATAATTTTTGATGATATAGAATTTAAGATGTAAATAAGAAAGCTGTGGTATGGCTGTATGAGCAGTTACTAGAATTAGTGGAGAAAGGAATTATTCTGACAGCCAGCGTAGATGGCTAAATTTAGTTGAAATTATGCTAGAAGGGCGACGGTGCTTCGCTTTTATTATTGGACTATTGAACTATTGGACTATTGGATTACTTAGGATATAATCTAACTATAGTAAGCGTAATTAATTTTGTAGGAGGAGAAGAAGATGCAAATGAAAAAACAATTTATTGTTGGTATGTTATTGGTTTGCTTGTTATCTGTTACCGCAGTTCCCGTTACCCAGGCTTTTGGTTTTGGTGATATTTTTAAGGTCGGTGGCATGTCGATACTCATTAGTAAATTTGCTACACCACTTAACAACTTCATAAATCAGTTGACTTTTAAACATGGGGCTGAGAGTGACTATGCTACGAAGGTAGTACCTATTCTTTCTTTTGGAAATGGTGGTTACATAGGAGCCGCTCAGGTAATAGGCTCTCAAGAGTTGGTCGATAAAACCGAAGCCATCATTCAAATTGAAAGCGGTTTTAACGGCAATCAATTTAGGGTTAAGGCACTGGTTCCAATCGATAGTAAAAATCCCACGAATTTTTCTAGGGTGAATGGCGTAGGTGTTTCTGCGATAATTGATATTAAAATATAAGATAAAGATTTAAAAAAACCAAAGACTTGGCATAAGCCAAGTCTTTTCTTACGGAATCAGAAAGTATAAGTTTTTGGCTGTCATTGTGACGAGGTACGAGGAAGCAATCCCCTACTTGTCCAGCGATTGCTTCGCTACACTCGCAATGACAAAAAAAGGACGCGCTAGCGTTTTTCTTATGTTTGATGGATAATTATGTACATATTTTGTTACAATAGGAGAAAGAGACTATTTCCATAAGCATGATGATTATATACATAAACGCTTGTTGCCATTGGTAAAGTCTACGTCTGCTCTCTCTTAGGTGCCGATTCCTAAATGATTCTATGAATAAGGAGAGAAAATGCGAACAAAGTTCATCTTGACTATAGCAGGGCTAATCATTTTATTTGGGATAGGCAACTACTATATCGGTTTGCGACTGTGGCAATCGATTGGGGATAAAGTGGCTCCTGGATTGGTTAACTACTACTGGATTATTTTCTCTCTTTTGGCTGGATCTTATTTTCTTGGAAGGCTTGGTGCTATCTGCTTCCCTGGCGATTTTAGCGATCGGATGATCTGGATTGGTTCGTATTGGTTAGGACTAGCCTTCTACTTGTGTCTATTCTGGCTAGCTTATGATATAGTAGCAATCGTCAGCTCGTTTATCGGTTTTTTTCCTCGTGGAATCAGTTCCTATTCAAACGGTATTGGTCTATCTATACTGGCTGCCGCCATTCTGGTTGTGGCTTATGGTGCTCGGAACGCCTGTACTCCGAATATTCGCCGTTATGATATAACAATTAATAAGAGTGTGGATAACTGTACAGAACTTCATGTTGTCCTGATTTCGGATCTTCATCTAGGAATATTGGTTGGTAGAGATCGATTAAGACGAGCGGTTCAAATTATTAACGAATTAGATCCAGATTTGATTTTAATGCCAGGGGATATAATTGACGAAAATATAGGGGCTTTTGTAGAAAACGAAATGCCCGAAATATTACGTGGTATTCGGTCACGTTTGGGCATTTATGGGATATTAGGCAGTCATGAATATATTTATGGTCATTCGGAAAAGGCGATAACATGCTTGAAACGAGCGGGGATTAATATGCTTCGAGATCAATACATCAAACTTCCTAATGATGTATACATAGTCGGACGTGACGATTTGTTCCGGGAACAACTAGTTGGAACTCCGCGTCGAAACCTGACTACAATTCTACAGGGCTGTAATCGGGAGTTTCCAATCATTTTGATGGACCATCAACCAGTTGGTTTGGAAGAAGCAGCGTTGCAGGGGGTGGATCTTCAGTTATCTGGCCATACCCATCATGGGCAAATATTTCCAATTAATTTGCTTACACAGAAGATCTTCAAAATTGATTGGGGATACTTAAGAAGAGGTCCATATCAGGTAATCGTTTCATCAGGATTTGGTACTTGGGGGCCGCCGATTCGGTTGGGAACCATTTCTGAGATCGTGGACATTACTATCAAATTTATTCCTCATGCCTAGAGGTATACTGTGAAGAGTATAAAACAAAAACACTGCCATATTAAAATGACAGTGTTTTATTTTATAAATGTAATTAATCCGGAATTTTAACTAGGAAGTGTAGGGCAGGACTAATTTTTTGAGGCGGTTCTGCTGCTATCATGACGAGGGAAGGAGCACAGCTAACAGGATGGAGCAGGCACGCATCCTTCAGCTTCACTGGCACACAGGAGCCCGACGGCATCTGCGCGGCATCTGCGGCAGTGGTAGATCTGCGGGATGTGGACAGAGGCTAATTTCCGGATGCGAGCCATCTCGATCTCCGTGGGAGGCGCAAGATCCTCGAAAGGGGTGTCATGAACGGGGATCAGAGGCATACAGTTCATGGCATCGGCGCCCCATACAGCTGCTCTTTCAGCGATTGCGGGGATGTGATCTGTATTGATGCCGGGCAGGACGACCGTATTGATCTTGACTATCAGTCCTCTCCGCTTTAGGCCCACAATGGCCTCCTCCTGACGACGTAAGAGGAGATCGGCGGCTTCGAGACCCTGATAGGTCTGATGATTCATCGTGACGGTCGCGTAAATCTGTTGACCAATATGGGGATGAATGGCGTTGACCGTGACCGTGACATGGGTCACCCCAGCGTCAGCCAGTTCGTCGATATGGCCGGGTAGATTCAGGCCATTGGTGGAAACGCAGATCAGGAGATCAGGATGACTGGAGTGTACGGCGCGCAGCGTTTCTAGTGTTCGGTCCGGGTCGCAAAGGGGATCCCCCGGCCCGGCAATCCCTACGACGGCGATATCCGATCTCCGTTTCAAAAGCCTATTCAGATCCGCCAGGGCTTCAGCGGGTTCGAGGATGCGCCGAGTCACCCCGGGACGGCTTTCGTTGGCGCAGTCATAAAGACGGTTGCAAAAGTTGCATTGAATATTGCAGTGGGGCGCCACTGGTAGGTGGACCCGTCCCCAGCGGGCACTCGCTTTCCCATGGAAGCAGGGATGATCGTCAAGGGCCCTTCGTTCCTGGAGTTCACTCATCGGATTTCCTCTTTCGTTTGAATTTGATTGTATCTCTCATCGGATTTCCCCTGTCGTCCGAACTTGATTGCATCTACAGGACAGGTTTTCAGACAATCGCCACAGTTAGTGCAATTCTCTTCATCGGGACGGGTTCCCATTTCGCAGATTCGTAAACAGGCATCGCAGTCGTTGCAGGCGCTGTTCTTGAAAACGCGGAAAAGGGCCATGCCCTTGAAAATTTCCAGCAAACCACCCGTGGGACAGGCAAAACGGCACCACAGATTAGTGATGAACAATCCCGCTGCCACCAATCCAAGAACAACAAACGTACGGACCAGCCAGGATAGGGAGGCGTGCTCGAAGGAAAGTTGAATCGAATTCCAAAAATCACCGACCCGGATTGGCACCATAGATCGGGGATTGTGAATACCGAGCCAGAGAATCAGAACGACTGCTAGACTAAGGACCATTCCCAACGGAGCAATCTTCAGAAATTGATTGCTAACGCGCATCTTTGAAAAGGATATCTTGCCGATCATCTGATTGACGAAACCACCGGGACAAAGCCAACCGCAAAACGCTCGCCCGACAAATATCACAGACAGAGGAAGGAACAGCCAAAAACCCCAGAAGTAACTGGTGATCCGCCCCCAGCAGGTGATGACCGGGCAAACCTCGCAACTTACGAAAGGAACGAGAAAAGGACAGCGAAAGATGCCGTAAAAGGACCATTGCCCCAGAACAGCCAGCATGGCCATTTGAATGACTCTACGAACCTTCGGCAGAAGGAAACCCCTTGATTTTGATAGTTCTTGTTGATTAGACATCTTTTACCCCCAACTTTTCGATCAAAGTCCGACCCTTTTCGGAGGCGGCAGGGATGAATCCATGCCGCTCGAAAATGGCCTGAGACTCGTCGGAACAGATGAAGTTCACATAGTCATCGGCCAGGGCGCGATCCTTGGCATATTTCATCACCCCGATGGTAAAAGTTAGCGGGCCGGGTGGGAACAGGACCTCGGGGATAGGAATCACTTCCACTTGCCCTGCAAACCTAGTCATACGTGTCAGACGTCTTTCCACGATAGAAGCCATCCCCTCACCGCTTATGATTTTTGGTATCATCTTGATGACACAGCTTTCCTTCTCGATGGTGTTTGTGAGAACCGCCTTTTCGATGTTCGCTTTTTTTAGAATGCCCATGACTGCATCGCCGCCGGGAGGGGAGGCTCCTAGAGGCAGAATGACACGCACCCCCGGTCGTGCCAGATCTTGAACAGATTGGATTCCCCCAGGGTTTCCAAGGGGGGTGATCAAGACGTACTCAGTGAAACACAGGGGGCGGAAATAAAGCATTTTATTGGCTTCTCTTAGGTTTTTAGCCAATTGCAACACTCGTCCGGCGAAGACCTCTGTGACGGCCCCACCTAGAAGGGATTTTCCCAATGCACCCGCGAAAGCCCCCGTATAATTGATCTGGATGCCATTTCTCTGCTCATATAGGTTGTTAGCCTCCATGAAGGCGTCGGACAATCCTCCGCAGGACCATACTTGCAGCGAATCGGACTGGAAACGTGCCGCAGACATGAGACCAGGCATCAGGGCTGCAGCACCGATTGAAGCCATGGCAGCCTTGAGGAACGTTCTTCTCTTTACTCCATCTTGTTTATTTTCCATAGTTAGCTCCTTTCATCGAGGGAGGTTTACGAGATGATTATAAATAAAACATTTTATATACATAAGATTATTCTATATCACGATAACTACTGATGCAACCATAATTTTCAAAAAAAATCTACATTCGTGGCGACTGGTCGGCTTTTTAATACTTGCCTGTCGGATTTATAAAAGAACAAGGGAGGTTTACCAGGCACTTCCCGCAGACGTCAGCCAAGCCCAACTCATTAAAAATGACTGCATTATGCAGACACCTGTCATAGCAAAGGTGGCGGTCAAATGAAGTCTCCTTAAGCGCACCGTTCACACATCGTTCAACACATTTTTTGCAGCGACCTTGGTGATGATACAAGCAATTTTCACGATCCGATCGTAGTGTAGGTTGTAGCTTTAGCGTAGTTGCAATACTGCCTACTCGACCGCAACAGCCTTTATTGGTAATCAGCATGTTGTTCAGCCCAAACTTACCCAAGCCTGCAATGAAAGCCACATGACGATGGGACCAGTCGCTAATCAGTTTTTTTGTATCAAAATTGTGGGTGGCAGGAAGGATGCTGGCATAATGACCTTGTTGCCGCAATTGGACCTCCATATGAATATTAAGATCGAGGATGAGTTGGTTAGTTTCAATATATGCGACAGCCCACTCCCGAGAAGTTTCTCGTCCATTAGCGTTACTAATGACCGTATCCTTACTAAAAGGGATGAAATAGGTAATTACAGTTTGAGCGTCTTTTAGCAAATCTGTCGGCAATGCATGGGTTGGACTTATAGTCTGTTTTAGGGTGGCGAATAAAATATCGTCGGCAGCAGCAAAGGCAATAAGAGGTTCTTGCCATATAGTTGATGTTTGTCGATCGGCCGGGTAATACTTTATGTAGTCAATGATTGTTTTACGTATAAAATTTTCCATATAATTCTCACTCCTGACATTTTTTACGGAATCAGAAAGTATACACTTTCTTGATTCCAAGTAAGGGCAACTAAGGTTTCAGCCTGCACTGAGGCTTGGCTGAAGCTAAGTTTTCTTTGTATAATCTATTATAACAGGATGTTATAAATTATCATATCAAACCTAATTGTATTATTAGGCTTTTAACAAAGGACGAGCACTGTGGTTAAGGGGGAACAATAACCGTTGCAGTAATAATGAGAAAAAATCCTGCGAAGTAAATAAACTTTGCAGGATTTTTGTATGTTAATGATAAATGATTTTTAATACATCTGGATTTAGTTTTTAAATTTTACAATTATATTAGGTAGGTGCTTGCCGAAAGTTGATAAAGGTTCGTGAGAAAAAGCTTCATCTTGTATGATGCTTTCTAATGCCTTTTTTTCCACCACTATGTAGGGTTTAATCATCCCTAAAAAGGGGTAAATTCGGGAGACAAGTTGTCAGACTTAGTTTCTTCAATATTGATCCCATTTAGATGGAATGTGAATTCGCCTATAATATTCCCGTTTTCAGTGACTTGAAGGCCAATTCTATTTTTCTTACCTG
>Ga0316604_10000423_pt1 | contig 53303 bp, 50 predicted proteins | sample OWC_soil_day20_C_FD_207650 | JGI IMG/M metagenome (GOLD analysis project Ga0316604, IMG submission 207650) | Wetland soil microbial communities from Old Woman Creek delta, Ohio, United States - OWC_soil_day20_CT | ecosystem: Environmental > Terrestrial > Soil > Wetlands | place: USA: Ohio...
GCTGTCGGCGCTGGCGACCTGATAGAGGACATCGCGCAGCAAGCGTTCGGCGACATTGGCCGAGCCTTCGAGCAGCCGGCGAATCTGCAGATCGATTCGCGCGCACAGCGGCTTGACATTGGCGTCCGACGGCAGCCCCCCCTCCGCCAGCGCGCTCAGAAAAGCGGTGGCGACCCACCAGAAGGAACGCGCTGACGCCGCCTCCTGGGTCTCTTCGATGCGCCTGACGGCACTGAGCATTTCGCTGATGGCGCTGTGGTCCTGCGGCGCGCGCAACCAGCCGAGCAATCCGTGCTGGAAGCGCGAGCGTTCGTGGCGCAGGAAAGCGGCAAGCTTGCCCCCCGTCATGGGATGGGCCGCGTTTTGACGACGCGGCGGACGCACACCCAAATCGGGGAAAAACAGATCGCTCGCCGCTGCACCTTCCAAGCCGCGCGCCACCTGCACTTCACGGTAGATCGAGAGCAGCCGCAACGGCTGGTTGGGCTGGCCGCTGACCAGATCGTCAAGGTAATGGCCAATGGTCGCCAGCGCGCGCCGGGCGAGCGCGACCGCATCATCATCCGCCGGGCGCTGCGCGAGTGCCTCAAGTAGCGATTCGAGCGCCTCGGAAAACTGGGTGACACCGTCAAGACCGACCATGGTCAGCGCCCCCTGGACCTGGTGCAGGTGCGTACGGCAGAACCTGAGCTGCGTCTGCTCGCCGCCTGCGGCAAACTGCTGCAGCGCTTGGTCGGCGCGAGCCAGCGCCAGGTCGATCTCGTTCTTGACCCAGTTGAGCGGGCCGACGTCGAATTGGGTCACGACATTCATGGGGCAAATCTCTCCGATCTTCGGCGCCGGCGCTCAGTCGACTTTGAAACCGGCAACCGAACTCTTGAGCTCGGTCGCCAGGCCGGCCAGTTCGCCGACCGCGGTCGCCGTCTTTTGCGTACCCGCCGTGGTCTGCTCGGTGACGCGCAGAATGTCCTGCATCTTGCCCGCGACGCCTGTTGCCGAATCGGCCTGGTGACGAGTCGCCGCGGAAATATTCTCGATCAGTTCGGCGAGGGTTTGCGAAACCTCGCCAATCTCGGCCAGCGCCTGCCCCGCCGCGTCGGAGAGTTTGGCGCCTTCGACGACGCCGCGCGTCGACTCTTCCATCGCCGAGACAGCGCCCTGGGTATCGGTCTGAATCGTCTTGACGATCGCCGCGATCTGCTTGGTCGCTTCGCCCGAACGCTCGGCGAGGCGCTGCACTTCTTCGGCCACCACCGTGAAGCCGCGTCCGGCGTCGCCGGCCGACGCCGCCTGAATCGCGGCGTTGAGCGCCAGCACGTTGGTCTGCTCGGTAATGTCGGAAATCAGTTCGACGATCTCGCCGATCTCCTGCGACGACTCGCCAAGACGCTTGATCCGTTTCGACGTTTCCTGAATCTGTTCGCGGATTTCGTTCATCCCCTTGATCGAATCCTGCACCGCCAGAGTCCCCTTGCCGGCGGCCGCCAGCGACTGGCGCGCGACCTGCGCCGACTGATTGGCGTCGCCCGAGACCTGGGTCATCGAACTGGCCATCGCCAGCACCGAATGACCGGCGGCCTGGATTTCAAGCGACTGCCGTTTGGCCGCATCGAGCAATTCGGCCGACGTTTGTTGCGCGATTCCGGTAGCAGCGGTGACCCGACTCGCCGCATTGTTGATGCGGCCGACCAGCACGCGCAGTTCCTCGATCGTGTAATTGATCGAATCGGCGATGGCGCCAGTGATGTCCTCGGAAACGGTCGCGGTGACCGTCAGGTCGCCGTCGGCCAAGTCGCCGAGCTCGTTCATCAGGCGCAGGATGGCGTCCTGGTTCTGGCGGTTGACGAGTTCGCTGGTCTGCCGGCTCTGCTCGGCAACCTCCGCCTGGCGGCGCGTCTCGTCGAGGTACACCTTGGCCATCATCGACAGCACGGCAAGCGCCAGCAGCACCAGCGCCGCCAGCGTCGCGCCGTACGCCGCACGGTCGGTGATCCCCTGCTGATAGGCTTGCGCCAGCGCGCCAGTGGCATCGAGCAGATCTTCACTGCCGCTGAAAATTTCAGACCCCGCATGCTTGGCGATGATCAATCGCTGCATGCTGCCCAAAATCCGGTTGACCGAAAACTGGTATTCGCGGAAGCTGTTTTCGAGCTCGCCGAGCTTGCGCCGCGTTTCCGGATCACTGGTGCCGGCGATGCGCAGCGGTTCGCTGCCCTTGAGTTGGGCGTTGAGCAGGTCACGGAAAGTATTGGTATCCTTGCCCAGCAGAAAGGCAATTTCGGGACTGATTTCGTCGCCGACCAGCAACGAGCTGGCGTTCTTGGCGATCCGCTGGGTGAGCATGACCATCTGGTTGGCGGCAGCGATTTCACGCGCGCCCGAACCGGACTGCAGCTTGAGCGAAGCGACCTGCTCCGAAAGTTCGAGCAGCTGCGAATTGGTTCCGGTGATCGAACTCACGTCCTTGGACAGCGAAACCAGGTTGGTTTCCATGTCGAGCAATTGCACTGCGTCCTTGTCGGTCACGCTCCAGGTCGATGTCAGTTTCGCGAGCTGGGGTCCCACGCTGTCGGGTGACGGCGGCACCGAGGTACCGGCCAGTTCGCCGCCTTCGGTCAAACGCGCCAGGTTGCGCACAAACTGGTTGTGTGAATCGCGCAGTTGCTTGAAGGCCGCGGTATTTCCCTGCAGCGCCAAGCTCGAGGCCTTGGCCAGACGCTGCGAGAGCATGCGCATTTCACCAGCGGTGGCGATATAGACGCTGCCGTACGTCGACTCGCGGTTGTCGTGATAGATCACCGTGGCAATGATCAGCATCAGCAACAGCAGCAGGCCGCCGAGAATCTGCAATTGCTTGGTGACACTGTAGCGACCCAGAAAATGCACGCTGCCCCCGCTGCCCGGTCGCCGCTCGCTCTCCGACGTCGCGACAGCGCCCTGCGCACGGTCTTGGCGAGCAGACAAGAATTTCGGCCATTTCAGATCAAACACCATTTTTCTTCTCCGGTTACTGCGTCCTGAATGCGGGCTCGCCCGGTACGGCGTGGCTTGCCGAGAACTTATACGCCAATCTCCATGAACCGTTCATCGGCTAGCAGCAGGTGAACGTCGAGCATTTTCCAGCAGCGTCCTTCATGGTCCGTATACCCGTCGATAGCCCACGGCGCAGCGATGGGCTCCGCAGGCGCCGGCGTCAGGTCGTCGATGTTGCGCAGGCCGAGCAGCCGCGTCACCAGCAGCGCGGCGTTGCTGCCGTAGCGCGTGCCGATCAGCAGCAAGCGCGAACTGGAATTTTGCGGCGTCGGCTCATGGCCCCGAAAAGCCGCGAAGTCGACGACCGAATAAAGATTGCCGCGGATGTTGGCGATTCCGGCAAACCACGACCGGGTCAGCGGCACGCCGGTCAGTGGCGTCAGCGGCACAATTTCGCCGGAATCGGAGAGCTTGAGCAGCCAGTAATCGGCGCCCGACTGAACGCCGAGCAGACCCGCGGCGCTCTGCTCGCTGACGCCGGCCAGCCGCTCGGCCAGATGCGCCTGGAATTCGCGGAGACTGCCTTTTTTGGCCATGGGCGCTTAAATCGCGGCGATTTTTGACAGCAACTCGTCGCCGTTGACCGGTTTGATCAGATAGTCGATGGCACCCTGGCGCAAGCCCCAGATCTTGTCGGTTTCCTGGCCCTTGGAGGTGCACACGATGATCGGAATAGCCTTGGTCGCCTCGTCGCGGGTCAGCGTGCGCGTCGCCTGATAGCCGTTGAGGCCGGGCATCACGACGTCCATCAGAATCAGATCAGGCAATTCGGCCTTGGCTTTTTCGATGCCTTCTTCGCCGCTTTCGGCAGTAATGACCTGGTAGCCGCTCTTGCTCAGCAATTCAAACAGGACATGGCGTTCGGTCGGCGAGTCGTCGACCACGAGAATTTTTTTGACAGGCATGGCGATAGCTCCCTGATTTGCCTTTGATTTGAAGATAGTCGGGGATCACGCCCGCGGAGGCGCGAAGGTCGCGACGGCCTTGAGCAGGCTGTCCTTGGTGAACGGTTTGGTCAGATACTGGTCGGAACCGACCATGCGTCCACGGGCACGATCAAACAGGCCGTCCTTGGACGACAGCATGATAAGCGGCGTATTGTGGAAGCGCTGGTTTTTTTTGATCAGCGCACAGGTCTGGTAGCCATCGAGCCGCGGCATCATGATGTCGCAGAAAATGACTTCGGGTTGATGGTCGGCAATTTTTGCGAGCGCATCGAAACCGTCCTCGGCCAGCACCACCTGACACCCGGCCTGCACAAGAAAAATCTCCGCGCTGCGCCGGATGGTATTGCTGTCGTCGATGATCATTACCTTGATGCCACTCAGGTTCACTGCGTCGGCCAATTTCAACCTCCAGAGGCCCTTCGGTTTCGATCCGGTACGGGGCGTGTCTCAGAATGAGACCTCACCGCCACTATACATCAACGGCGCGTATCCCAGACATTTCGAATCGGCGCCAGGCCGACGAATCGTGAGCTTGCCGCGTTTGGCTTCGAGTCAATCCGGACGCCAGGCAGGCGCCGCCCGGTCACCTCGTCGGCGTCGTTTGCGCGATCGGATTTCGGGTAAAATTGGCGCGGCAAAACGCCGCTGATTCTAGCCGTACCTCCATCCCGCTGCCAGGTTTTCTTTTATAGCGCCAGTTCGCCCTTATGGATCCAAGTTCGACGCCACTATCGCCGCCCATCGTGCTGAGCTTTGCTGCCAGCGACCCGACCTGCGGCGCAGGCATTCAGGCCGACCTCTTAACCATTGCCGCGCTCGGCTGCCACCCGCTGTCGGTGATCACGGCATTGACGGTGCAGGACACCACCGGCATCGACAGCGTCCTGGCGATCGATTCCGACTGGGTCGAGGATCAGGCGCGCGCGCTGCTCGAGGACATGCCGGTCGATGTGTTCAAGATCGGCCTGCTCGGCAGCATCGACAACATCGCGGTGATTGCCAAAATCATTGCCGATTACCCGAACATCCCGCTGGTCTTCGACCCGGTACTGGCGTCCGGCCGCGGCGATGAACTGGCTGACGACGAAATGATCGCCGCGCTGCAGGAGCTCTTGCTGCCGCAAACGACGGTGCTGACGCCCAATTCGCTCGAAGCGCGGCGACTGACGCGCGGCGCGGACGACGACGAGGATGAGCACGATCAGCCGCTGGCCGAATGCGCACGCCGGTTGCTCACCTTCGGTTGTGACTACGTGCTGCTGACCGGAACGCACGACAGCACGCCGCAGGTCGTCAATGTGCTCCATCACCGCAACGGCGTGCTGCGCAGCGATACCTGGCAGCGGCTGCCCGGCAGCTATCACGGCTCGGGCTGCACACTCGCTTCGGCGGTCGCCGCAGGCCTCGCGCACCGGTTATCGGTCGCCGCCGCGGTCGGCGAAGCGCAGGAATACACCTGGAAAGCGCTGGCTGCCGGTTTCCGCCCGGGAATGGGCCAGTTCATCCCCGACCGCTTTTTCTGGGCGCGCCAGGACAGCAAAAATGACTAAGTTGAATTCCTTGCGCGGGCTCTACGCGATCACCCCCGATGGCGTTGCCGGCGAGCGCCTGATCGCGCAGGTCGAGACCGCACTGCGCGGTGGCGTAAAATTTGTCCAGTACCGCGACAAGCAGCGCGACGCAGCACAACAGGCCGAAATCGCCCGCCGCTTGCGCGCGCTATGCCATCGCTACGGCGCGCGCCTGATCGTCAATGACAATCTGCAGCTCGCCATCGACGTCGACGCCGACGGACTGCATCTGGGCGGCACCGACGGCGATCTGGCGGCGGCGCGACGCGCGCTCGGCGCGGACAAGCTGCTCGGCGCCTCGTGTTACGCCGACTTCGAACTGGCGCGCCAGGCGGTTGCTGCCGGCGCCGATTACGTCGCCTTCGGCGCGGTTTACGCGTCGCCGACCAAGCCGCTGGCGCCGCTCGCGCCGCACCAGCTGTTCGCGCGCTGCCGCGCCGAGTTGGACGTCGCAAGCTGCGCGATCGGCGGCATCACGACGGCCAACGGCGCCGCGCTGGTCGCTGCTGGCGCCGACCTGCTGGCGGTGATCACCGATCTGTTCGGAGCGAACGACATCGCCGAGCGTGCCGCAGACTTTGAACAGCTCTTCACAGGAGAAGCGACTTGAGCACGCGCAATGAGCAATTGTTCGAACGCGCCCAGCGCCACATCCCGGGCGGCGTCAATTCACCGGTTCGCGCCTTCCGCTCGGTCGGCGGAACGCCGTGCTTCTTTGCCCAGGGCAGCGGTTCGCGCGTCAGCGACGAAAACGGCAAGACCTACCTCGACTACGTCGGCTCATGGGGGCCGCTGATCCTCGGCCACGCCCACCCCGAGGTGGTCGCCGCGGTGCAGCGCGCCGCCGCGCAAGGACTTAGCTTCGGCGCACCAACCGCCGCCGAGGTCGATCTGGCCGACCTGCTGTGCGAGCTGCTGCCTTCTCTCGACATGGTTCGCCTGGTGAGCTCGGGAACCGAGGCGACGATGAGCGCGATCCGTCTGGCGCGCGGCTACACCGGGCGCGACCTGCTGGTCAAGTTTGAGGGCTGCTACCACGGCCACAGCGACGGCTTGCTGGTCAAGGCCGGGTCGGGCCTGCTAACCTTCGGCAACCCGAGTTCGGGCGGCGTTCCGGAAGACATCGCCAAGTACACGCTGGTGCTCGACTACAACGACGTCGGCGCGCTCGAGGCCGCCTTCGCCGAGCACGGCGCACGAATCGCGACGGTGATCGTCGAGCCGGTCGCCGGCAATATGAACCTGATCGCGCCCAAGCCCGAGTTTCTACAGGCGATGCGCGCGCTGTGTACGCAGCACGGCGCGGTGCTCATTTTCGACGAGGTGATGACCGGTTTTCGCGTCGATCTCGGCTGTGCGCAGGGCTACTACGGAATCAAGCCTGACCTCACCACGCTCGGCAAGGTGATCGGCGGCGGCATGCCGCTCGCCGCGTTCGGCGGCAGACGCGAGATCATGGAGTGTATCGCCCCGCTCGGCCCGGTATACCAGGCGGGAACGCTGTCGGGCAATCCGGTGGCGGTCGCCGCCGGGCTTACGACGCTCAAATTGATCCAGCACCCGGGTTTCCAAGCCGAACTGACGGCCAAGACCAGCGCGCTGTGCGAAGGGCTGATGGCCGCGGCAAAGAAACACGGCGTAGCCTTTTCGGCGCAGTCGGTCGGCGGCATGTTCGGCCTCTACTTCCGCGCCAGCTGCCCGCAAAGCTACGCAGAGGTGATGAGCTGCGACAAGGAAGCGTTCAACCGCTTCTTCCACGCCATGCTCGAAGCCGGCCACTACTTCGCGCCATCGGCCTTCGAAGCCGGCTTCGTCTCGATCGCCCACAGCGACGATGACATCGCGCAGACGGTCGCTGCCGCCGAGGCGATTTTCAGCGCTTGGTGATTCGTGAACGGCATTAACCACAACGAGCACGACGGGCACAACGAAGACCTTGGCGATTTGCTTTGCTTTTCGTCGTGTACGTTGTGCCCGTTGTGGTTAAACGGGTTGTCGGCTTAGCGCAGCCAGCCCTTCTTGCTGAAGAACCAGAAGGGGACGATCACCGAGATGAACATCAGCGCCAGCGAGAAGGGGTAGCCGTATTCCCAGTTGATCTCGGGGAACCAGTTCTTGAAGTTCATTCCGTAGATGCTGGCGATCAGCGTCGGCGGCAGCATCGCGACCGACGCCACCGAGAAGATCTTGATGATCTTGTTCTGGTTGATGTTGATGAAGCCGACCGTGGCGTCCATCAGAAAGTTGATCTTGCCGAACAGGAAAGACGTGTGGCCGTCGAGCGACTCGATGTCGCGCAGTATCTGACGCGCGTCTTCAAGTTGATCGGCGTTGAGGAACTTGCCGCGTGTCAGGAATGAGACCGCCCGGCGCGTGTCGTGCACGTTGCGCCGGATGCGTCCGTTCAAATCCTCCTCGCGAGCGATGTCGGCCAGGATCTTGGCCGCCTCGGTGTCGGTGATCTCGGTTCCCAGCACGTGCTTGCTGACGTCCTCGAGCGCCGCATAGACGTCTTCGAGCGCGTCGGCCGAGTATTCTGCGTCGGCGGCGTAAAGGTCGAGCAGCACGTCTTTGCCGTCGGTCACGTAGCCCGGTTGCGTGCGTGCGCGCAGCCGCTGCAAGCGGAAGATCGGCAACTCCTCGGTACGCACCGTGAACAGGATGTCGCGATGCAGGATCAGCGCCACCGCGACGTTGCGCGATTCCTCCTTGGTGTCGAGCAGGAAGTCCGAATGCAGGTGAATTTCGCCATTTTCCTCGACGTAGAAGCGCGCGCTCGCCTCAAGGTCGGTCAGATTGCTAGGATTGGGCAACTGGACGTCGAAAAAACGGCCGACCCAGGCGCGGATCTCGGGCGTCGGCGCGACCAGGTCGACCCATATGGGTTTGAGGCACTTGAGGTCGAACGGCGTATTGACGCCGATCTGACTCAAACGGCCGTTGCGCAATTCGAAGGCGCTGACCGTCGTTTTTTCGTTGCGGTGATGGCTGTCGCCGATCAGGTCCTGACGCACCTCGTCGGAGAGAATTTCGAGAATCGACTCGCCGCGTTCCTCGCGCACCTCGTACCACACCAGCAGGCGGTCTTCAGGCGCCAGCGCCTCGATGATCTGCGCGATTTCGGCGAGCGGAATGCGTTCGAGCAGCGTGCGCAGGCCAGCCAGGTGCTGCTTGTGCACCATGTCTTCGACCAGATCCTGGCGCGGCATCTCCTGGCGGTGAACGAGGTCCTCGACCAGGCGGTGCTTGGCGATGAATTCCTTCACACTGCCCAGGTTATCCTGTTTTTGTTCTTCTTCGCTCATCGGACAATCTCCCTGTGCTGCATCGCATCAAACAGGCGGGAATTTTAGCACGCGGAAGCGTAATGGCCGATGCAAGAAAAAAAAGCGCAATTCAAACCACAACGGACACAACGGGCACAACGAAAAGCGTCGGTTTTGGAGACTGATACTCTCCCCCACGAAGGTGATTCACAAAAACGGTTTAGCTCTAATTGTCTTTCCGCCGTGTTCGTTGTGTTCGTCGTGGTTAACTGTCTTTTCCATGCTTATTTGGCTTTCACGGAATCTGCGCCGACGGCATTCGTCCGAGAATGACTTCGGCCTTGGCCGCCAGGCCCGGGGCGTTGCGCTTGCGGTCGTAGAAGCGCGGACTCGGCACCATCGCGGCGAGTCGCGCCGCCTGCTCGGCGGAAAGCTGCGCGGCGCCGATCCCGTAATAGTGACGCGCCGCAGCCTCGGCGCCGAACACGCCGTCGCCCCATTCGATGACGTTAAGATAGACTTCGAAGATTCGCTGCTTGCTCCACACGGCCTCGATCATGAGCGTGACGGCTGCTTCCTGCGCCTTGCGCCACGGCGTCTTGGACGGCGTCAGAAAAAGGTTCTTGGCGAGCTGCTGCGAGATCGTCGAACCGCCGGCGACGACCTTGCCGCGCCTGCGGTTTTTCTCGAGCGCCTTCTGCATGCCGTCCCAGTCGAAGCCCTCGTGATGGACGAAGAGATCGTCTTCGGCAACGATCAGCGCGCGCTTGAGCTGGTTCGATATTTTTCCATAGCCGACCCACTGTTTCTTGAGCTGTGCGCCCGGGTCCTTGGCCTGCAGTTCGCCGAGCCTGATCTGCATGAAGCGCGTGCTATCGGGGTTGCTTCGGCTCCACCACAAGACCCAGCCGAACAGCCATAGCTGGTAGAGCAACAACAGGCCGAGCAGGCCAACGACGAGCCGCTTGAGCCAGCGCGCGACCGAGCTCAGCGCACGACTCATGCCTTTTGCAGCAGCTCCATCACCGGCCGCACTTCGGGGCGAACGCCGCGCCACACGAAGAACGACTCGGCGGCCTGTTCGACGAGCATTCCCAACCCTTCTGAAATCACCGCCGCGCCCTGCTCGCGAGCAAAAATTCGGAACGGCGTGTCGCCCATCCCGTACATCATCTTGTAGGCCAGACTGCCCGGCGCGAAGATTCCGACGGGCAAGGCCGGCATCGAGCCGGAGAGGCTCGCCGAAGTGGCGTTGATGACGATGTCGAACGACTGAGCGGCGAGTTCGTTGTAGCCGCAACCGATCACCGGACCCAGATGGGCGAAGCGCTCGGCAACCACCTTGGCGCGCGGCACGGTGCGATTGGCAATGGTCAGCGAGCTCACGCCAGCGTCGAGCAGCGGACCGACGACGCCGCGCGAAGCGCCGCCCGCGCCGAGCAACAGCACGCGTTTCCCCGCCACCGGATAGCCCAGGTTGATGGTGATGTCGCGCAGCAAGCCGACGCCGTCGGTGTTATCGCCGATGATCTCGTCGCCTTTGAAGATCAGGGTATTGGCCGCTCCCGCGAGTTCAGCGCGCGGCGTCAGCCGAGTCACCAGTTGAAACGCCTCCTGCTTGAACGGCACGGTGACGTTGGCGCCGCGTCCGCCGGCGGCGATGAAAGCTTCGACGGCATCGTCAAAACCGTCGAGCGGCGCCAGAATCGACTTGTAGCTCATGTCCTGGCCGGTCTGGCGGGCAAAGGCAGTTTGGATGATCGGCGACTTGCTGTGGCCGATGGGATTGCCGAAAACGGCGTACTGGTCAGTCATTACGTTCTCCTTCTGATTCGCTGCGAGCGCGCGAGGCTTAGCGCGCGTTGGTTTCGAGGCTGTTGCTGCGCGTGAAGTTCCAGCTGCGGGTGATCACCAAGAGGTCGGTATCACGCCGGATGTCAGCCGGAAAAACGGCATAGGGACCGGCCATGGTGACGATGCGGCGCGCCGCGTCGTCAAGGATGTGCTGGCCTGAAGAGCGGTTGATCTCGACCTTGTCGACGGCGCCGTCGCTCTTGATGGTGACCGACAGCAGCAGCGAGCCGTAGAGCTTGCCCTTGGCTTCTTCGGGGTAATTGAGCGTGCCGACGCGTTCGACCTTGCGGCGCCAGTCCTCGATGTACTGGGCAAAACGGTATTCGTCGGTGCGCGTGCCGATGAACTTCTTGCGCGGCCGCTTGTTGTATTCGTCGGTGTCGCGCGCGATCTCGCCTTCGAGGCGCGCCATCGCCAGTGCGCTGCTCGCCAGATCACGACCGCTGATTCCCACTTGCGGCTCAGCCGCCGCCTCCGGCTGCGGATCGGCCTTGGCCGCCACCACGGCTTTGCTGCGGGCCTGCGCCAGCAAGCGCTGCTGCTGCGCTTCGAGCGCACGAACGCGCTTTTCCGCCTGTTTGAGCTCGTCGCCGTGCTGTTGCCGGGCGGCGGGAGGCAGCGGTGTTTTGACGCGGCGATTCTGCTCGCTGTTGCCACCGCCGTCGAGATTGGCCTGCGCCAGCGCCTGGGCATCGCTCGGCCGGCGGGCCGACTTGCTATTGACCAGGACGATGTCGAGCGCCTTGTCCTGAAAAGCGCGCGACGCGTCGGGAAAGGTGAAATGCAGCGACAGCAGCAGCGCGTGGAAAAGCAGCGAGCCGCAGAGCGCCAGCCACAGAGGACGCGACACGCCGCCCACCTCAGTCGACCTCCTCCGCGACGATGGTGTCGGCGGTCCGGCCCAGCGTTTCGACGTAACGGCACGACAGTTCGAGCGTCAGCAAATCGATCGCTTCGATTGACAGCCGGACGCGCTCGCCGGTCTTGAGTTCGGGCGCCGACGGCACGCGCTGGATCAACGGCAGGTGGTCGAGTTGGCACAGATTGTCGCGTCGGATCGTCGCCTCGATGCTGACCACCTTTTCTTGAGCGAGCCAGCGCAGACACCAGTAACGCTCCATGCCGCGCTGGAATTCGGCGTAGGCGCCGTAGGTCAGTTCGAAGTCGCGCAGCGCGGCGAACAGCGCGTCCGACTTGGCGGCAAAATGCGGCGTCTCGCCGCCGATGCAGGCGATCAACTGCCACTGGTTAAGGAGATCGACGTAACGGCGCAGCGGTGACGAAGACCAGGCGTACTGCGCCACACCGAGGCCGTCGTGCGGCAGCGGCGAAGTCGTCATGCGTACCTTGCCGCCGGTCTGCGCGCGGTAGATCGCAGCCACGCTGCGCTTGGCCAAGAGGCCGCCCCAGATGCTGTTGGCGACGATCATCAGTTCGGCGACCAGCTTGTCGAGCGGGCTGCCGCGCCGGCGCTCGCTAATTTCGACGCTGCAGTTCGGCGCGTCAGAGAGGTCGCCGACAATCGAAAAATTGTAATCGTTGTTGCCAGCCATGGCCGACGGTTTGCCGCGCCGGCCTTCACAGGCGTTGGCCAACTGCCACAGCGTCTTGAGTTCGCTGGCAAACGGAAAATCGGTGAGGCCGGCGGCGAGCGTCGCTTCGTTGAACAGCGGCTCGATATCGTGGTGGCGCAAATTGGCGACGACCGGGACGAGTTCGACGCGCGACTCGTTCGCGCTGATCTCAAACTCGGGGCTCACCGTCAGATAAAGCGAAACCGCCGGACAGTCACGGCCGGCGGCCAGGGTAAAGTTCTCGACCGCGGCCTCGGGCAGCATGGTGATCTTGTTGCCCGGCATGTAGACGGTAGACAAGCGCTCGCGCGCCAGCACGTCGAGCGGCGAACCGGGCGCGATGCCGAGGCCCGGCGCCGCGATGTGGATGCCGACGCGCCAACCGATGCCGGGCAACTCCTGCAGCGAGAAGGCGTCGTCGATCTCGGTGGTCGCCGCATCGTCGATCGAGAAAGCCTGCACGTTCGCACGCGGCAGCCCGCCCGGAGAAGTCGGCAGTTCATCAACGCTGACCGCTGTACCACGCGGGAAATAGTCGAGCAAAAAACGCTGCAGATGGTAATCGTGCGACGAGCTGATGGCGCCGCATTGTTCGAGCAGATGCGGCGCCGAGAGCCCGCTTTGCGCGCACGCCGCCTCCAGCGCCTTGGTTTCGGGGCGATTGCGGTCGGGCTTGTAGAGCAACGCGTTGAGCTGTGGTGCAAACTCGGGCGGCAGCGTGTGCGCGAGCAGTTCGCCGACCATGCGCTCGATTGCCTGCGCCTGTAGGCGTTTCTTTTCGAGCCCGGCGAGCGCCGCGGCGAGGATCTCGGCCGGCGCCTTGCGGTAGCGCCCGCGCCCCTTGCGGTGGAAGTAGACCGGCGACGAATGCAGCGCCAGCAACAGCGCCGATGCTTCGACGGTGCTCGCCTTGAGTCCGGCGCCGCCGAAGTAGTCGTCGGCAAAGTCGGCAAAGGCAAATTCGGCGTCGCCCGCGCACTCCCACAGGAATTCGGTTTCGATCTCGCCTGCGAGCGCTTCGGCGCGAGGGAGCAGATCACCGGGCGCCGGTTCGAGATAACGCAGCAACACATTGGCCGCCTTGATCTTGGCGCGCTTGCCGGAGGCCGTCTCGACCTGCAGCGAGGCGTCGGATTCGCTCAGCAGGGTGGCGGTTTTGAAGGCGCCGTCTTCTTCGAACAGTACATGCATCGTGCCGATTATAACCCGCAATATTCAAGCAGTTGCGGCAGCAAATCGGGAAAGCGCGTGAAGCTGTGGTCACCGCCGTCGACAACGATCTGGCGGCAGCCCGCGTAGCGCGCCACTGCCTGCCGGTAATCGAGCACTTCGTCGCCTGTTTCAACCAGCAGCAGATAGCGTTCGGGCGTGATCTGCTGCACTTCGAGCGCGCGCAACTCGCCGATATGTTCGGCGGTGAACTCGAACGATTCGCCGGTGTGCAGATTGGTTTGCGTGCCGACGAATTGGTCGAGCGAGATCGGCGCGACGACCGCCGGGTTGATCAACACCGCGCGCAGATCGTGGCGCTCGGCGAGCCAAGTCGCGTAATAGCCGCCCAGCGAACTGCCGACCAGCGTCAGCGGCCGGCCGCGCTGCGCTTCGATGATCGCTTCGACCTGCGCGATCGCCTCAACGGGGACGTGCGAGAGCGCCGGGCAGAACAGTCGATCGCCCAGCCCGCGCGAGTCGAGCGCGGCAGCGAGCAGTCTCACCTTCCATGACGCCGGCGACGAGCAGAAGCCATGCAGATAGACGATGGCCGGAGTCACGCAACTCACGCGCTGGCCCAGGCGACCAGGTCGAGCTGCCAGGTGACCAGAACGACGATGCCGAAAGCGATTCGATACCAGGCGAACGGCGTGAAGTCGTGGCTCGAGATGAAGCGCAGCAGCCAGCGAACGCACAGGAAAGCCGAGACGAAAGCGGCGACGAAGCCGACCGCCCACATGCCGACGTCGTCCAACGAAAGCAGCGCGCGCTCCTTGTAGAGCTGGTAGATGGTCGCCACGATCAGCGTCGGAATCGCCAGGAAGAAAGAGAACTCGGTCGCCGCGCGGCGCGACAGCCCGAAGAACAGGCCGCCGATGATCGTCGCGCCCGAGCGCGAGGTGCCGGGAATCAGCGCCAGCGCCTGCGCCAGCCCCATCTTGAGCGCATCGAGCGAGGTCATTTCATCGACCGTCCGCACGCGAACCGTATGCTCGCGGCGCTCGGCCCAGAGGATGAAGAAGGCGCCGACGATGAACGCCGTCGCCACCGCCGGCGCGTTGAAGAGCTGCGCCTTGATCGCCTTGCCGAAGAGCAGGCCGAGCGCAGCGAGCGGCGTAAAGGCGATCGCCAGGTTCAACACCAGCCGGTTGGCCAAGCGCTCGCGTCCGAGGCCGGCGAGCACGCTGGCGATTCGCGCGCGGTATTCCCAGACGACCGCCAGAATCGCTCCCGACTGGATGACGATCTCGAACAGCTTGCCGCGCTCGTCGTTGAAGTTGAGCAGTTCGCCGGCCAGGATCAGGTGACCGGTCGACGACACCGGCAGGAATTCGGTGAGGCCCTCGACGACGCCGAGGACGAGTGCCTTGAGCAATAAAACGAGATCCACGGCGCGTATCCAGAAAAAAAAGGTATTCTAGCAGGCTGCCGGCCAAGGCCGTCGCCAGGCGATCCTGGCGCGATCTGCCGTGGCAGCCGCACCTACGCGGTGTTTCACGGCAGCATGCCGGGAAACCCTCATCCAGAGGGGATTCCAGGCCAGTCTATCAAAAGCGAACAGCGTTTCCTGGAAACGGCACAAGACCGGGACGACGCCAGCCGGCATTGGACGACGGCTTGGGCGTGCAGATCAAAGCGTGCGCCGAAGACGCATTTCCACTTGTCGACGCTCCCACTCCGCGCCGAGAAAGCTGTTGGGGCCGAAGACACGGGAAGCGTGCAAAAGAACGCCGAGCCCCCACCCCCCCATCACCCAAAAGGCCCACAAATGCTGCGGGTTGAAAACCAAGTTGACCGCTAGCAAAGCAAGCGTGATTACAAGGTATTTGGACAGGTGCAGGTAAAACCGCCGCAAATTGCGAACGTATTTGAATGCCTCTTGCTCTTCTTGCTCGGAAAGACTGTTGGCTGTAGCGCCCATGTTCTGCTCCGGATTGAGAGTTGAAAAATCGACCTCGAATACCGCAGCAAGAGACTTGAGTGATTCGGCGCTGGCTGGATAACCCGCCTCGATGCGCTGGACTGTCCGAACACTTAGTCCACTGGCCTCGGCGAGTTGCTGCTGAGACCAGCCGTGTTGAAGACGTAATTTTTGTACCAACATTTGCTCAACTCCTCTTGCCATGGAGCGCTCAATTTGACACGGCAACGTGCAATTGGCCACGACAGCAAGACGACAAGAGCACGTCATATCACGACAAAGCCGCGAAACCGGCAGACGCCAACAGCGCTGAGCTGCGTCGCGCGGTTTGCGCCGGAGCCGCCTACAGCGCGAACTGCGCGAACTTCTGGCCGGTCGCCGCGAGAACGCCGAGCCAGGCCGGACTGTCGAGGTCGAGCCGTTTTTTGTGCTGGGCCAGCAGTTCGATCGGCACGTGGGTGAATTTGTCGTGCTGAAAGCCGATCACCAGCCCGGTCTTGCCGGCCATCGCGGCATGCACCGCATTGCGCGCGAAGAAGTCGCAGAGGATCGCGTCCTCGGCACCGGCCGCGACACTGCGGATCAGGTAGCTCGGATCGAAGTAGCGCATCACGTGAGGGATCTTCTCGGCCTTGAAGTAGGCGCCGATCTTCTCGCACAGGAAGGCGCCGATGTCCTTGGCCTTGACGTTGCCCGAAGCGTCGCGCTGTTCGTCGCCGGCCTTGAGCAGATGCTGGCCGGCGCCTTCGGCGACGAGGATCACGGCGTGCGCGCGCTTTTCAACGCGTTCCTTGAGCGCGGCCAAGAAACCGTCTTCGCCGTCGAGCACGAACGGCACTTCGGGAACCAGAGTGAAGTTGACGTCCTGGCTGGCGATCGTCGCGCCGGCGGCGATGAAACCGGCGTCGCGCCCCATGATCTTGACCACCGAGATGCCGTTATGCACGCTGTGCGCCTCGGTATGCGCGCAGTTGATCGCGCGCGCCGCCTCCTCGACGGCGGTGACGTAGCCGAAGGTTCGCGAAACGAAGGGAACGTCGTTGTCGATCGTCTTCGGCACGCCGACCACGGCCAGCGCGTAACCGCGTTGCCGCGCTTCCTGGAAGAGCGCCGCACCGCCGCGCTGGGTGCCGTCGCCGCCGATCACGAACAGCATATTGATCTTGCGCCGGATCAGGTTATCGACCGCGGCGCTGATATCGACCGGCCCGCGCGAAGTGTTGAGCTTGCTGCCGCCTTCCTTGTGGATGTCCTCGACGAACTCCGGGGTCAGCGGGATCGGCTCGGAACCGCGCCAGGGGTCGAGTCCCTGATAGCCGTTGACGAAGCCGACGATTTCGCGCACGCCGTAGCCGTAGTGCAGTTCGAGCACCAGCGAACGGATCACGTTGTTGAGCCCGGGACACAGACCGCCACAGGTGACGATTCCAGCGCGCGCTTGCCGCGGATCGAAGAACAGCTTTTCGCGCGGCCCGGCGACCTCAAACAGCAGCTCCTCCTTGGGCGGCCGATCAGGATCAACGATGACGTTGAACAGCACGCGCGCCTTGTCGCTGACGTGGTGCTCAAGCGGTGAGTCGAAAAGGGCTTCGCCAAGCGTCGTGATCTTCATGATGTTTGTCCGGAAAGCGTGAGGGATTTCGAGCAAGCCGAAGTATCACCGACGCAGGCTGAGCGGTCAAATACACGGCGCGCCGACGGGCTTACGAAGCGCTTTGGCGTTGGCCGCAGGCACGGTAAAATCGCGCCCCATGAGGAAAATACTTGTTCTGGCGCTATCGTTGATGAGCGGGACGGCGCTCGCTGAATGGACCGAGATCCAGAAATTCGACGACGGCATGCGCGTCTTTGTCGACAAGGCCAGCGCGCGGCGCAGCGGCGAGACCGCGCAGGTCACGCACCTGGTTCGCTGGGGCGAGCCGCAGCTCGAACCGGACAGCCAAGCCTACCGGTCGACGGTCGTGCGCACGCGCTACGACTGCGTCGCCAAGCGCGAAAGGTATCTGGCTTCGACGTCTTACGCGGGAACGATGGGCGACGGCGCCAAAGTGATCGAAGACGACGACGAAGCCGAGGCCTGGTACTCGATCTCGGAAGCGTCGATGGAAGACAAACTCTGGAAGATCGCCTGCGCCGCCAAATAAGCGCTGGGTGCCCGACGCAACAAAGCCATCCCGCGGGATGGCTTTGTTGCGGCCGAAGCGAGGATCAGCCGATCTTGAACGCCAGCGATTCGGACTTCGAGTTCAAGGCGACGCTGATCGGCTGTTGGTAGGCCGCCGGTCCCCACAGTTGGCGCGGGCCGGGCGAGGCGAAGAGGTCGCTGGCCGCCCACTCTGCGCGGCGCGCGGCGAAGTACTGCATCGCCGGCGAATCGACCTTGACCAGCGCCTTCTCGATCACGAATTCGTCCTGACCGTGGCGACGCTCGATGTTGAGCAGACCGGAGAGCGGGATCGCCTGCGGCGTGCCGCCGGTGGTCAACCCGGTCACCGTCGCCATATAGCCCGAGCGGCCGTCGAGGATCAGCGAGCCGGCGGTCAGCCCGAGGTTGTAGGTGTAGGCGGCGTCGAACAGCGTCGGCGCGCCGCAGCGGCCTTCGTAGCCCAGGAAATGGCAGTGCGCCGAGAACGGGACCTTGACGTTGATTTCCTTGACCCGCGCATGAACCATATCGACCAGCAGCTTCTCGGTCGGGATCAAGGAAACCTGCAGATTGCCGTGCGAGTCGCGGTCGGCGAGCAGCATGCGGACAACGTAGGCCGGCAGCGAAGCGAACAGGCGTGCGTTGTCGGCCGAAAGTTTGTCCTGGATGTAATCGGCCTTGGTATCCTGCGGCTCGTCGGCGAACTCGGCAGCATTGTGCGCCAGCGCGTCGTTGAGTTCAGCGATCAGCGCGTTCATCTCGGGGATAAACTCGATCAATCCTTCGGGAACCAGCACCACGCCGTGGGTGATCCCCTTGGCCGCGCGCGCGACGACGACCTGCGCGATCTGATCGACGATCGCCGCGATCGATTGGCGCTTGGCGGCGACTTCCTCGGAGATCAGCGTCACCGCGGCCTTGGTCTGCAGCGCGACTTCGATCGTCACGTGCGACGCCGAGCGTCCCATCAATTTCACGAAGTGCCAGTACTTGAGCGACGACTTGGTGTCCTGCAGGATGTTGCCGACCATTTCGCTGTAGATCTTGGTCGCCGTATCGAAACCGAAGGAAATCGGCAGCAGATCGCCGATCTGCAGATCGCCGTCGATCGTCTTGGGAACGCCGATCACCTGTACGCCCGAGCCGTCGGCCTTGATGCCCTTGAACAGGAATTCGGCGAGCACCGCGGCGTTGGTGTTCGAGTCGTCGCCGCCGACGATGACGATGGCGTCGAGATTGTGCTTGATGCAGGTCGCCTTGACCTGCGCGAACTGCTCGTCAGTCTTGATCTTGGTGCGGTCGGTGCCGAGGAAGTCGAAGCCGCCGGTGTTGATGATGTCATCGACGTCAGCATCGGTGATCTCAAAGAGATTGCCGAGCAGCAGTCCCTTGGGGCCGGGCTTGACGCCGAGCAGCGTGTTGCCTGCACCGAGCACGCGCTTGATTCCACAGACCACGTTGTGGCCGCCGGACGCCGGGCCGCCCGAGAACAGCACGGCGACGCGCTTGCCCTGCGCCGCCTTGGCGTTGGTGCCGGACGCGGCGAGCACGACGTTGCCCGACGCCTTGACCGAGTTCGGGAAACTCTTGGCGACGCTGTCGCTGTCCTTGGTGCTCAGAACCCGCGCCGTATTGGCGAAACTCACGGCCTGCGGCGCGCTGGCCGAACCGAAGGCGGCGCAAACGGGGAGCGTAAGTTGACGCACCGCCGACTCGAAAAGCGACTGGTGCGCTTCCATTTGCTGCAACTGTTCTGCCAGAGTGCTCATGCATTGATCCTCAATAGTGAACGATGGGTAAAATTTTTCGGCCGACGCAGGTATCGTGGGATTCGCAGGACGCCGTCGCCAGGCACCTACGGCGCGCCATTGCCTGCGATTTTACCTCAATCGCCACGACGCCGTAGCGCTGCGCCTGGCGCAAGGGGTTACAAAAAATACGAAACCGCCGCGGCGACGAAAATCAGCAGCACCGGATTGATTTTGCTGCGCAGCAAAAGCATGCCGACGACCAGCGCGATCAGAACGCTGCGCCAGCCAGTGAGCGCCTCGTTGGCGATCGTGTAAACACCCGAGCACATCAGGCCGATCGAGATCGGCTCGAGCGCCGACTGGACGGCCGACCGCCATGGGCGCTCGCCGATGCGCTGCCATAGCCGGCCGACCAGGAGGCAGAGCAGACTCGACGGCAAGAAGAACGCCGCGGCGACGACCAGCGCACCGGCAAAGCCGGCGACCAGCTGGCCCATGATCAACACCACCAGCATATTCGGTCCGGGCGCCAGCTGGCCGATGCCATAGGCCTTGACGAATTCGCTTTGGCTGATCTGGAAATACTGTTCAAGCAGCGCCTGCATTTCGGGCAGAACGGCCGACCCGCCGCCGACGGCGAGCAGCGACAGCATCGAAAAAACGCCGGCCAGCTGGAGCAGGGTAATCACCACGATCTACTCCGCACTCTTGGCTGACGGCCGATAAATGAACAGCGCGAGCGGCAAGACGGTCGCCAGAACCAGATATAGCGGCCATTTCAACAGGCTCATGCAGACGAAGGTCAGCAGCACCAGCGCCAGCGATTTCGTCCCGCTGAACGCGCGCCGGCCAAGTTTCCAGGTCACCGTCGCCAGCAGTGCGATGGCGGCGGCCATCACGCCGGCGAGCAGTCGATCGGCACCGGGGTGATCGCCGTGAATGCCGTAGAGTGTGCCGATGGCGAGCACCACCAACGCCCCGGGCAGCAATATTCCGAGAGCGGCGACCAGGGCGCCGCGACCGCCGCGCAAGCGGTCGCCCATCAGGATCGACAGATTGACCGCATTGAGGCCCGGCATCGTCTGGCTGATCGAAAGCAGCACCATGAACTCGTCGCTGCTCACCCACTGACGCCGGGTCACCAGCAGCTCGCGCAGGTAGGCGACAATACCGCCGCCGAAGCTGATCGCGCCGACGAACAGAAACTGAGCAAAAATCTGGCGCAGGCTGATCGTCGCCGCAGCCACCAGCGGGCGATCATTCATGGCTGCCATAGACCATCGCCGTTTTTGTCGTACCGATCGCGAGCTGCGTGGCAAAATGCGCTTGCAGTTTCCTGAAGAAGTCGTCGGCGCGTTGATGCGCGGCGACGTCCCGGCGATTGGTCTTGCTCACGCGGTAGGCGAAGGCCAGTTCGCCGACCATCGGTTTGCCGATGGCGCGGAACCAGATGGCGATTTCGCAATGCGCCAGCACACTTTCCGAGAAAGCGATGTGGCCGAGCGTCACGCACGCCTCGAGAATCTTGTTGCGGCGTCCGCCGACCATTTGCGCCGTCTTGTCGAGCGGCAGGTTGACGTCCGCCAGACCGGGATAGACGGCCGCCAATTGCCGCAGTTTCTGCTTGGCCAGCAGTTCGGCGGGCACCGTATCGAGCACCGAGTTGTGCGAGTAGATGCGGCGGATCGAGCCGATCGCGCCGTCCTTGAGAATCTCTTCCTTGAAGCGAATGCGGTGCGCCAGATCGCTGTGCGGCACCGGGTTATAGGCCCAGGCGCGGTCGATGTTTTCCGACCGGCACTTGAAGGTCACTTCGCACCAGTCGTCGAGCCAGATATTGCTGCGCGACTCACGCACGCGCAGGATCAGTTTATTGCGGTGAAACGCGCCATCGCTGGTGTCGACGAAAAAGACGTTGCGCAGACCACCGACCATCGTCTCAGGCGAACTGAAGACAATTCCGGCATCGTCGCACAGTTCATGGATCGCCCGCTGCAGCTGACCGACCCGGCTGTGCCGGTCGAGCCCATCGGGCTGCAGCAACAGCTTGAACTCGCGGTTGGTGATGCGCTTGTCGAGTTTGCCGATGAGCTCCGTTTTCTTGACCATGGTTCGCCCCCTATTCACGGCATGACGCCAGAATTATCGTCGCGCTGCCCTCGATCCCCGGCAGATAATCGGCGAGCATTCGGCAGGCGCCATCCGCGCACAGCTCGTAGCCGGTGGTATAGGGCGAATGCGCGAGCGTCAGGCGGTCCATTGGCGCAACGCGCGGCCGGTAGTGCCAGGCGCCGCCCCGCAGCACAGCGTCGTCGGGCGGCTCCATGCCGGCGCCGCTACCTTTGATTCGCGCAGCGACGATCTGCAGTTGCTCGCCGTCAACGCGCCAGTCCTCCTCCCAACGCACTCTTTCGATCGAGTGCATCCAGGCCAGCGTAAAGCCGTTGATCGCCAGCACGGCGGACACCGCGCCGGCAGTCAGGCACAGCGCCATCAGCGCGCCCGGCTACGCCACCACTGCCAGACCAGAAACAGCGCGGCGGCAGCAAAGCCCAACTCGTCGGTGACCGGCAGCGCGACGACCAACGCGAAGGCGGCAGCCGCCGCGACCGCACGTTCGACGGTGTTGAGCGGCGACCACAGGTAACCGATCGCGGCACTGCCCCACAGATAGATCGCCAGCGTCGCCTTGAAAACGATATAGACGACGGCGAGTACGGTCGGGTCGCCCTGCAGCATCAGCGCCGGGTCATAGACGGCCATGAACGGAACGACGAAACCGGCAATCGCAATTTGCGTCGCCTTGAAGCCGATCTTCATCGCTGGCGCCTTGGCGATCGACGCCGCGGCAAACGCCGCCAGAGCGACCGGCGGCGTCAGGTCGGCCATGATTCCGAAATAGAAGACGAACATATGGCTGACAATCAGCGGAACGCCGAGCTTGAGCAGCGCCGGCGCGGCGATCGAACTGGTGATGATGTAGTTGGGGATGGTCGGGATGCCCATGCCGAGAATCAGGCAAACCACCATCGTCAGCAATAGCGACAGGAACAGGCTCTTCTCGCCGATTTCGAGGATGAAGCCGGCGAAGTTCGACGCCGCGCCGGTCAGCGTCAGCACACCGATAATCACCCCGACGATGGCGCAGGCGATGCCGACCGCCAGCGCCTGTTTGGCGCCATCGACCAGCGCCATCTTCATGGTGTGCAGCGTTTGCGCACCGCCCTTGACGAAGATATTTCCGAGGCAAAGCAACGCGATCACGCCGAGTACCGGAACGATCCCCCACTTGGCGAAGGAAGCGGCGCCCAGGCCCAGCGCGAACCAGAAGACGTAACGCAGCGCGGTGCGCGAAATGCCCGCCGCGAGCGTCGCGCCGAGAATCAGCATGGCGGTCAACGCCAGGCCCATCATCCCCGAGAACATCGGTGTAAACCCGTGAAACAGCATGTATACCAACACCGCCAGCGGCAGTACCAGGTGCCAGTGTTCCTTGAGCGCCAGCCAGGGGTCCGGGCACTGGTCCTTGGGCACCCCGAGCAGCTTGAGGCGCCCGGCCTCGAGGTGCACCATCCAGAACGCCGTGAAATAGTAGAGCATGGCCGGGACGATCGCCGCCTTGACGATGTCGGCGTAGGGAACGTTGAGCGTTTCGGCCATGATGAAGGCCACTGCGCCCATTACCGGCGGCATGATCTGGCCGCCCATCGACGAGGTCGCTTCGACCGCCCCGGCGAACACCGGCGTATAGCCGAAGCGCTTCATCAGCGGGATGGTGAACTGGCCGACGGTCAGCACGTTGGCAACGCCGGAACCCGAAATGGTCCCCATCAGCCCCGACGAAATCACCGCCACCTTGGCCGGCCCGCCCTTGGCGTGGCCGACCAGGCCGAGCGCCAACGCATTGAACAGGCGGATCATTCCGGCGTGTTCGAGGAAAGCGCCGAACAGGATGAAGAGGAAGATGTAGGTCGCCGAAACCAGCGTCGGCGTCCCCAGGATACCGTCGCTGCCGAGGTAAAGCTGACTGACGATCTGGTCGAAACCGAAGCCGCGATGCGCGATCGACAGCGGCAGATACTGGCCGAGGAAGCCATAGGCCAGGAAGCTGCCACAAACCAGCGGCAGCGCCCAGCCCATGACCCGCCGCGCGGCTTCGAAGACGAGCACCGAGGCGATGGTGGCGATCACCAGATCGGGCATATTGGGATCGCCCGAACGTTCGATCAGTTCGCCCTCGAAAATCAGGTGGTAGAAACCGATGGCAAAGCCGACGAGCGCCAGCAGCACGTCGTACCAGGGGACGCTCTTGGCCGTACGCCCCCGACTGCGCGCCGGATAGAGCATGAAGATCAGCAGCAGCAAGAAGCTGACGTGGATGGAGCGAATGCTCAGACTCGAAAAGCGGTGGAACGCCGCGACGTCGATCTGATAGGCCGAAAAGGCCAGCGCCGCGAGCATCGCGATGCGCGCCGCCCAGCCGGCGAGTTGGCGCTGGTGAGCATTTTCCTCGAACTCTTCAAACGCTGAAGACTCGGATTCGGGGGCTGCATCGTTCGGGCTGTCGCGCATACGGTTTCTTTCGCTGATGTTAAAAAAAACCGGTCAGTGCGCGGGAGGCATTGACCGGATCATCTGGCAGGCTTGACGGCAGCTATTTGAGCAGGCCAACCTCGCGATAGTATTTCTCGGCACCCGGATGCAGCGGCGCTGGCGGCGCCTTGGCCGCGTTTTCACGCTTGATGGCCTTGGCCGCGGCGTGCGCGGCGACCATCTGGTCGAGATTCTCGAACATCGACTTGGTCATCGCATAGACGGTCTCGGTCGATACGCCCTCGTGCGTCACCAGGTAGTTTTGCACCGAAATCGTCGACACGTCGGCGTCCTGACCTTCGTAGGTCTTGGCCGGGATGACGCCGACCTGGAACGCCGGGTCGTTGATCTTGGCGACGATGTCGGCCGGAATCGTCAGGAAAACGACTTTCTGGGAAGTGGCCAGATCGCGCAAGGCGGCGACGCCGAGCCCCGAAGAGAGCAGCGTGACGTCGAGTTGGCGATTCTTCATCAGCTCGACCGATTCGGCGTACGAGAGATATTCGACCTTGGCAAAATCCTTGTAGCTGATTCCGGCGGCCTTGAGGATCTCGCGCACATTGAGCTCGGTCCCCGACTTGGGCGCACCGACCGAAATCCGCTTGCCCTTGATGTCGGCCAGCGACTTGATTCCGGAGTCGGCGGCGGCGACGAAGTGGATGTAGTTGGGATAGAGCGCGGCGATCGTCCGCAGCTTCTTGAGCGGCACCTTGAAACTGGCTTCCTCATTGCCTTTCCAGGCATCGGACAGCGAGTCGCCGAGCGAAATCGCCGCTTCGCCGCGACCGGCCTGCAGCAGGTTGAGGTTCTCGGCGCTGGCCTTGGTCGCCTGCACCGCGGTCTTGGAACCCGGGATGGCCTTGCTGTAGATCTGCGACAACGCGACGCCGAGCGGGTAATAGACGCCGCTGGTGCCACCGGTCAGGATGTTGATGAACTCGGCCGCCTGCGCCGGGACGGCGAGGGACAGCGCGACGACGGTGACGAGCAGGGACTGACGCAGGGAAGCTTTCATCGATGAGTCTCCAGAATGTCGTGTGCTGGTGATTCTAGGGCAGTTTGGCGCCAGCGCAACAACTTTTCTTGAGCGACCCGCACGAGCTTGGCGTACCCAGCGCTTCACCACCTGACGAGGGGCCGCCCGCGCAGCTGAGTCGCCGGACTCAGCGCGGCGGCGCGGACTCAGCCCACAGCGGCGCGAGCGCGCCGGCGACGCGCTGGTAGCGAGCGAACTTGCGCTCGTAGATCGCGCCGCGCGAAGGATCGGGCTCGATGCGGCATTTGATTTTCGCCATCTGCGCGGCCGCCTGCGGCAGGTCACGATAGACGCCGGCGGCGACCGCTGCCGCCATCGCGCAACCGAGCGCGCCGAGTTCGCGGGTGTCGACGATGTCGACCGGCAGTTTGAACACGTCGGCGAACATCTGCGCCCAGAACGGCGAATTGGCGGCACCGCCAGCGAGCCTGACGGCGTCGGTGTGACCGCGCTTGGCGAGCAGTTTTTCCAGATGCACGCGGTGACAGAAAACAATGCCTTCGAGCACCGCGCGGATGACCTGCGGCCGGCTGTGGTGACTGTCGACGCCGATCAGACAGGCCTTCGCTTGCGGGTCGTAATTCGAGCCGAAGAGGTAGGGCAGGAAAACGATTTCCGAATCATCCGGCTCGACCTCTTGAGCGAGCGCGCAGCAGTGGTCGAAGACGTTGATCTTGAGTTGCTCGGCAGTGCGCTTCTCTTCGCCCAGGAACATATCGACGAACCAGGCGAAATTGCTCGCCGAGGTCGGACTGCATTCCTCGATCAGGTAGTAGCCGGGAATGCAGTAGAGCGAATTCATCATCACCGACTTGTCGAGCACCGGCGCCCTGGCGATGTATTCGTTGATGCTCCACGTTCCGGCAATGACGCAGACGTGGTCTTCATTGACGACATTCATGGCGATCGCGCAGGCGTCGATGTCGAACATGCCGCCGGCGAGCGGCGTTCCCGGCGCGAGTCCGGTCTCGCGGCTGGCGGCCTCGCTCACCGCGTCGCAAAAATCGGTCGATTGCCTGAGCGGCGGCAGCGCGTCATAAAGTTCGTCGATGCCGAATTCGGCGAGCAGCTCGCGATCGAAACGACGCTCACTGACATTGAGCAGGTTCGACCCCGAGTAGTCGGTAAGCTCGGCGAACGCCTCGCCGGTGAGCTTGAAGCGGATGAAATCCTTGACCGCGAAAATCCACTTGATGTTGGCGATGACCTCCGGCCTATGGTCCTTGAGCCAGCGCAGCAGCGACACCGGCTGGCAGGCCAGGATGCTCTGGAAGGTCTTGGCGAAAACCCGCTCGGCGGTGCCGTCGGCGGCCCATTGCTGCGGGTAGATCGACGCACGGCTATCGGTCGACACGATGCCGGGGCCGCACGGCTTGCCGTCCTTTCCCCAGAGGTAGAGTCCCTTGCCGTGCCCGCTGCAGGCGACGCCAGCGATTTTGACGTTGCCCGCCTGGCGCAGCGCTTCGCGAATCACCTGGCAGTTGATCCGCCACAGCTCGTCCATGTCGCGCTCGGTGAACCCGGCCTGCGGCGTCAGCATCGCGAGCCGCGCCGACGACGAGGCGATTTCGCTGCCGAGTTCGTCGAAGATCACCGCCTTGACCATCGACCCGCCGTTGTCGACGCCCATGAAATATGTGGCCACAGATTGCTCCCGATTGGTTATGGCCAAGCCGTCAGCCGGCCTGCCGCTGGTCGCCGAGCATAGCAGACCACCCGTCAGCGCGGAACAAAGCTGATCCGCCCGTCGGACTCGATCGCTTCGAGCGGGTATTGATAAAGCGATGACAGCCGCTCGGCGCTCAACATGTCGCGCACCGGACCGCTTTCGCTGCGGCCGTCGCCGTGGATCAGCAACGCGCGGTCGCAAAAACGCCAGGCCAGCGCCGGTTCGTGCAGCACCATGGCGAGCGCGGCGCCGCGTTCGCGCGCGGCCGCCGCGAACAGTTCGAGCATGGCGATCTGGTGCTTGAGGTCGAGGTGCGCGATCGGCTCGTCGAGCAGCAGCAGCTTCGGCTGCTGCGCGAGCAGCGTGGCGATCGCCAGGCGCTGGCGTTCGCCGGCCGACAGCGTCTGGATGTCGCGCGCCTCGAAACTCGAAAGGTCGACGGCGGCCAGCGCCTGGCGAACGATTTTCGCGTCCTGCTCGGATTCCCAGCCCCAGCGTTCGAGGTGCGGGTGACGGCCGACCAGCGCCGTTTCGAGCACCGTCGACGCGAAGGCATCGCCGCGCACCTGCGGCAACCAGCCGCGAATCAGCGCGCTTCTCCGCTCGCCCAGCGTCGCGTAAGTTGCGCCGTCGATCAGCACCTCGCCCGAGTGGGGCGTGCGCAGCCCGGCGAACACCGACAATAGCGTCGATTTTCCGGCACCGTTGCGCCCGAGGATCGCCAGCCGCTCACCAGCGTGCAGGACGAAGTCGAGATCGCGGCAAAAAGTCTTGTCGCCGATGGCAACGGTCAATTTTCGCGCTTCGAGAATCGGAATGCCCATGTCAACGCCTCGTTCGCGCGTCGCGCGTGAGCAGGAAAAGGAAGACCGGGACGCCGATCAACGCGGTGAGCACGCCGACCGGCAATTGCTGCGGCGCGACCAGCGTTCGCGCCAGCGTGTCGGCGATCACCAGCAGGCTGCCGCCAGCCAGCGCCGACGCCGGCAACAGCAAGCGCTGGTCGTTGCCCGCCGCCAGGCGAACCAGATGCGGGACGATCAGGCCGATGAAGCCGATCGCGCCGGCCTGCGTCACCGCAGCGGCGGTTGCAAGCGAAGCCAGCAGGTAGACGCCGCGACGCAGGCGGGCGACCGGAACGCCGAGCGTTTGCGCGAGATCGGCGCCGCGCGCCAGCAGATTGAGCTCACGCGCAAAAGGCAGGCAGACGGCGAGAACGACGGCGAGAACGAAGAGCACCAGAGACGGATCGCCGGCCTGCGAGAGGTCGCCCATCAGCCAGAAAAGCATGCCGCGCAGCTTGTGGTCGGGCGCGATCGACAACATCAGCGCCACCGCGGCGCCGCAGCCCGAGGCGACGATGACTCCGGTGAGCAGCAAGCGCGTCTGCGTCCAGCTGCCGTCGCCGTGCGCCAGGCCGAAAACCATCAGCATCGCGGCGAGCGCGCCGACAAACGCCGAGCCGTTGACGACAACCAGGCTACCGCCGAGCAGTATGGCGAACAGCGCGCCGACGCCGGCGCCGCCGGAAATGCCGAGCACATAGGGGTCGGCAAGCGGATTGCGCAGCAACACCTGGAGCAAGGCACCGGCCAGCGCCAGCAGACCGCCGCAGGCGAAGCCGGCGAGCGCTCGCGGCAGGCGCAGGCTGCGCACCACTTCGCCGGCAATCCCGTCGTCAGCACCGAGCAGCGCATGCACGACGTCGACCAGCGGGATGTTGATGCTGCCGACGACCAGCGCCAGCGCCATGCTGGCGAGCGCCAGTATGGCGAGGGCGGCGAGGATCAGCAGGGCGCGGCGACGGGTCGGCATGGGCGTTAGAACTCGTAGCGTCCGGAAACGAAAACGCTGCGACCGTCGGCCGGGTAGTAGTAGGTGTCGTTCTTGTAAGCTGAGTAAGCTGCGTAAGGCGAATATTTCTTGTCGAAGGCGTTGATCAGCTTGGCCGTGATTTTCCACGGTTTGAGGTCCCACACCGACTGCAGGTCGAGCGTCGTGTAGCCGGCCAGCATCCCCTGCGCATTGGCGAAGTCGCCGCCGTAGCGACGTTCGCCGACGTAGTGCAGCAGCGCCGAATAGGCGCCGGTGCGGCCGGTATTCCAGGTCAGCTGCGCGCTCGCCTGGTTGCGCGCGACCAGCGGGACTTCGTTGCCGAAATAGCTGCCGCTGCGGAAAGTCGCATCGGTGTACGCGTAAGCCGCCTTGGCTTGCCAGGCATCGCTGATTTTCCAGTCGGCTTCGAGCTCGCCGCCCTGACGCCGCGTCGGGTCGAGGTTGGTGTTGGCCGATCCGTCGAAGCCGATCTCGTCGGTCAGGTCGAGTTGGTATAGCGAAGCGCGCAGCTTGACCGCGCCGGCCGCGAGGCTGCCGCCGATCTCGTTGGTCGTGCCGTGCTGCGGCTTGAGGTCGCCGGCGAAAACCGGGACGTAGGTCGCCGGGTCGTAACCGAACAATTCGTCGAGATTGGCGAAGCGGTAAGTCGTTCCGCTTTTTCCATAGACCCGCCAGCCGCCCACGGCGTAGGCCAGGCCGACGTCGTAGGCGCTCTGCGTGCGCGTCGAATCGCCGTCCAACGCCGGGGAGTACGACCAGCCGCTGCCGTAAGCGTCCTGATCGGCGTTCTGCTTCATGCGCTGGCTGCGGCCGCCGAGCGTCAGGCTAAGCTGCTCGGTGAATTTGGTGACGTTCTGCAGGTAGATCGACGAGCTTGTCTGCGACGCGCTCTGGTTGGCGTAGCCGCTGTTGTCCGAATTGACCTTGCCGTCGTAATAGTCGAAGCCGGCGACCGTTTCGCTGGGCAAGGCGTAAAGGTCGTGGCGCCAGCGCAGGCGCGGCGTGAATGACGTCGTTTCGCGCACGCGGTCGCTGGCAGTTCCGGAGAAAACGTATTTGGCGTCGAGCTTCTGGCGCTCGTGGGCGACTTCGCCTTCGAGCGTCAGCCGGTCGTTCACGCGGTAACTGACGCCCGGGCGCAGGCGGTAGCCATCGCGCTTTTCGCTGTCGCTCGGCGTTCGCGTACTGCGCGGATCGTCGCGATAGGCGGCGCTGAAAATCGAACCCGGCAGTCCCATTGACTCCTTATAGACGGCAAAATCGGTGAACACTTCGCCGCGGTCGAGCAGCCAGCCGACGCGCCCGCTGGCGGTCTGCTGATCCTGCTGGCTGTTCTGGCGATAGCCGTCGGCGTCGGCGGTGTTGACGAACAGATTGTAATAGGCCCGGTCGTTGCCGTTGGCCAACTGAAGGTCGGCGCCCTTGTAGCCGTAACTGCCGAGCGTCGCGCTGAGCGCGGCGACCGGATTGCCCGATTTGTTGGTGATGATGTTGATCACGCCGCCAGTCGCGCCGTCGCCGTAGAGCACCGTTCCCGAACCGCGCATGATCTCGATACGCTCGACGCTCTCAAGCGGAATCGAAGACCAGATGATGCTGCCCATGTCGAGCGGATTGACGCGCTGGCCATCGACCAGGATCAAAGTGTTGCTGGTCGCCGTCTCGCCGAAGCCGCGCATGTCGATCTTGGCGTTGCGGCCCATGGCGCCGCCCAGTGAGCTGACGGCAACGCCGGCGCGCGCACTGAGCACGTCGGGCAAATTCTGCGCGGGCGTATTGCGGATGTCCTGACGGGTAATGACCGAAACGTTGGCGGCAACGCCCGTATCGGTCTCGACGAAGCGCGTCGCGGTCACCACCACGGCGTCGGACGGCGCATCGGCGGCCAGCGCAGGAAAGGCGACAAACAGTGCCAAGGTGGACAAGGTAAAGGAACGGCGTGGGTTCATGACAGAGTTCTCCCAGTACCGACAAGCGTCCCCGCAAGCCGGCAAACTAAAAATCGGAAGGACGCGAGAGGAGAAAGACTGTCGAGATGAAGGTGAGCGCTGGTGAGCTGAGCCATGCATGCCGTGTCCGCCTCCCCGCGGCACTTCCGTCGAAGTATGCGAAGGCCGGTATCCGGGCTCACGAGTCTTGATCTGTCGCCTTCCCAGGCTATTGCCCAGTGGCTTTTCGACAGACCCTCACTCGCTGACCGTTGCGGGGGCAGCACAGGCATGGCGTCACGACGACACGCACCTGTTTCCCGTTTAACCGCGGCAGAGAATTCCAAAAACCCTGCGCTACGGCACCTTGCACGTTTTTTCGCCCTGAGTGAGCGACGAAGTTCGCCATTATAGCGCAAAGCCTCATGGCGCCGCTCCGGCACGGGCTATTGAAACAAATCACATTTAAAACCAATGCTTAGCCCTTGACTCGTCTTGGTTTTTGAAATTATAGTCCGGGCCATGGTCAACGAACTCAATGCGCTCGAGAGCAAAGTCGCCGACGTCGCGTCGCTTTGTCGCACGCTGCGTGCCGAGAATGCACAACTCAAGCAACAATTGGCGACCGCCGAGAGCGACCGCGCCAGCCTGACGCAACGCATGGCGTCGGCACGCGGTCGACTTGAACAACTCGCCGGGCAATTGCCCCAAGCTTCCGCCTGAAGAAGCCTATGCCCAACGAAGCCAACTATCTCGACATCACGCTGCTCGGCAAGGAATACCGCGTCGCCTGCCCGCCCGCTGAGCACGCAGCGCTGCTCGCAGCGGTCGCCTATGTCGATGAAAAAATGCACGATATTGCCGAAAAAACCAAAAGCAATATCTCCGAGCGGATCGCCGTGATGGCGGCGCTCAACATCGCTCACGAACACCTCTCGCAGGAGCATCCGGCCGATCAAACGCAGTCAATTGGCGGGCCTCAAACAGCGCTGGACTTCGGCGCCGTTAAGCGTAGAATTTCTGACATGGAGGCAGAACTTGACGCGGTGCTCGCACCGCAGGACAAGTTGCTCTAGGCCTCCGACGGTTGTTCCCTGCGGTGTTTGTCAAGGCCATATATTCCTTGAACCAATGCTAATTGGCGTCGGTCACGAACCATTGAAACCGCTGTTGTGCGTGCCCCTAGTCGGGTAGGCCTGAGGCGGGAGGAAAGTGACCCAACTGAACCCCGGTTCAGGATGCCGGCCTAACGGCACTCGCGGGGACTTTATTGGGCGGCGCGGAAATTTGATTTTTCAGATTTCCGCGCTGTTTTTTTGTGCCTGTCGGTCGCAGAAGGCGTCGGCGAGTTGCCCGCCGCCGGGAACTTGTCGCGGCAGCGCCTGCCCTAGCGTAGTCGCTTCCGCTGCCGAGAATCCCGATGCTGAGTTTTGACAACCGCCTGGTGCGCGAACTGCCCGGCGATGACGACACGCACAACCACCCACGCCAGGTGCTCGGCGCGCTCTGGTCGCCGGTCATGCCGACGCCGGTCGCTGCACCGCAGCTGCTCGCCTATTCGATCGAGATGGCGCGTGAGCTTGGCCTTGACGACGATGAGCTGAAATCGCCGCCATGGGTCGCGGCGCTCGCCGGCAACGCCTTGCTGCCGGGAATGACCGCCTACGCCACCTGCTACGGTGGCCACCAGTTCGGCAACTGGGCGCGGCAACTCGGCGACGGCCGCGCGATCTATCTCGGCGAGACGGTCAACGGCGCCGGCCAGCGCTTCGAGCTGCAGCTCAAGGGCGCCGGACCGACGCCGTATTCGCGCAGCGCCGACGGCCGCGCCGTGTTGCGCTCGTCGATCCGCGAATTTCTGTGCAGCGAAGCGATGCATCATCTTGGCGTACCGACGACGCGCGCACTGTCGCTGGTCGCCACCGGCGAAGCGGTACGCCGCGACATGTTCTACGACGGCCATGCGGCCGACGAGCCGGGTGCCGTCGTTTGCCGCATCGCCCCGTCATTCATTCGCTTCGGGCATTTCGAACTGCCCGCCGCGCGCGGCGACCAGGCCCTGCTGCGCCAACTCGTCGAGTTCACCATCGCCCGCGACTTCCCCGAGCTGGCATCAGTTCCAGAGAACGAGCGATTGCTGCGCTGGTTTGTCGAAATCTGCGAGCGCAGCGCGCGACTGATGGTGCACTGGATGCGCGTCGGCTTCGTGCATGGCGTGATGAACACCGACAATATGTCGATTCTCGGGCTGACGATCGACTACGGCCCGTACGGCTGGGTCGACGATTTCGACCCGGGCTGGACGCCGAACACCACCGACGCCGCCGGTCGGCGCTACTGCTTCGCGCGCCAGCCGGTGATCGCGCGCTGGAACCTCGAACGGCTCGCCGATGCGCTGTCGCTGATCGCCGCCGAGCCGTCGGCGCTGACGATGGCTCTCGCACGCTACGATCAATGCTATAACGCGCAGTTCCGCCAGGCCTTCGCAGCCAAGTTCGGCTTCGCCGCGTGGCGCGACGATGACGCGGCGCTGGTCGAGGAAATCCTTGCGCTGCTGCACGCGGCGCAGGTCGACATGAGCCTGTTCTTCCGCAATCTGGCCTCGATCGACATCGACGCGCCGGATCTCACTTTGTTGCAGCACGCCTTTTATCAGCCGGCGCTGTTCGAGCAGCACGCTGCCGAGTTCTCTGCTTGGCTGGCGCGCTGGGCCAGCCGCCTGCGCGCCGACGGTGAGCCTGCCGAGTCGCGCGCGGCGCGAATGAACGCTGCCAACCCGCGCTACGTGCTGCGCAATTACCTGGCGCAGCAGGCGATCGACCGTGCCGAACAAGGCGATGCGACGATGATCAACGAACTGCTCGACACGCTGCGCCATCCGTATACCGAACAACCCGGGCGCGACGCGTTCGCCGCGCGGCGCCCCGAATGGGCACGCGACAAGGCCGGCTGCTCGATGCTCTCGTGCAGTTCGTAAGATCGCGTAGAATGGGGCTTTGCGCTTTGAGGAACCACAATGCCCTATACCTCCGACCTGGTCGACGAACTCAACACCCTGATCCGTTTCGATCTGGAATGCGGCCAACACGGCATCAAGGTGCACAAGACGGCTGATCTGCAGGTGATTCATGCAGTCCAGCGCCTGTTCGCCAAGGGCTTGATCACCCAGCCCGACGGCGGATACCTGACCAGCCTCGGTCGCGAAGCGGCCGAACACGCGCAGGCGATGCTCGGTTTTCTGACCTCAGGGGTCGCTGCTTCGGTTGCCGCACACTAGCAGCGCCCAGCGGCGTCTGCCGGCGACGGCTGGCGCTGCCGATCAAAGGCGCTCCACATGGTTCTCTTCCGCCGCGGCAGCGCCTGGCGACGACCTTCACTTGCCGATATCCGATCGGCTTGAGAAAACACTGTTACTCTTGCGTACTTTGACATTCTCGTCCTCGCCGATTTTCTTGCCATGTCCTATATCCTCGAGGCGCTCAAAAAATCAAGTGAAGAACGGGCTCGCCTGGTCTACGCTGCGCCGCAAGCCGCACCCGCTTTAGCCAGCGCGGGTCACGCGACGCGCCGGTCGGCCTGGTGGCTGGTCGCCGGAATAGGCGTCGGCGCGCTGGCGGTGATCATCTTCATCGGGATTGACGCGCTTTCGCCGCAAGCCGAAGCGGATCGATCGCCACAGCTCTTGCCGGTCGCCGCCGAGCCCGCCCCGGCGCCGGTCCAACTCGACGACGTCGCGGCGCCCCCCACAGCCAGCCTCAAGAAGCTCGCGCCGAAAAATCCCGACGCCGAGATCCCGCCCGCGACAAAAGCGCTGGGCGATGCCCCGCCACCGCCCAAAAAACTGGCTGCCAAGCCAGCGCGGCCCCCCGATATACCGACAGCGCCTGCGCTCACTGTTCCCACCGCGCAGGCCCAGTCCAATTCACCCAACGAGATGCCGCCCGAGCTGCTCAAGCAGGTGCTGGCCATCCCCATCTCGGCGCATATCTATTCGAGCAAGGCCGCCGAGCGGATGATCATCATCGACGGCCGCGGCGTACGCGAAGGCGACAGCCTTCCTTCGGGGATTCTCGTCGAACAGATCACCCCCACCGGCATCTCGGTAAGCTACAAGGGTTACCGCGCCAACAAGCCGGTCAACTGACATGTATCTCGATTTCTTCGGACTCTCGTCGTCGCCTTTTTCGATTGCGCCCGATCCCCATTTTCTCTATTTGACCGAGAAACATCAGGAGGCGTTGGCACACCTTGAATACAGCACCGCGCAAAAAGGCGGTTTCGTGCTGCTCACCGGAGAAATCGGCACGGGCAAGACGACGCTGTGCCGTCACTTTCTCAAAGCCGTTCCCGAGCAGTACCAGACGGCGTTTATTTTTAACCCGAAAATTTCGTCGGAAGAACTGCTGGCGACCATCTGCGACGAATTCACCATCGCCCGCCCGGACGGCGTCGCCAGCGTCAAGCAACTGACCGACCTGATCAACGGCCGGCTGCTCGAAATTCATGCCGCAGGCAAAAATGCGCTACTGGTCATCGACGAGGCGCAGAACCTTTCGCTCGAAGTCCTTGAACAAGTTCGCCTGCTCACCAACCTCGAAACGACCGAACACAAATTGCTGCAAATCGTTCTGATCGGCCAGCCGCAACTCAGAACGCTGCTGCGCCGCGAAGAGTTACGCCAACTTTCGCAGCGCATCGTCGCCCGTTATCACCTCGAACCGCTGTCAGCGTCGGAAACCGAACGCTACATCGGGCACCGGCTGCTGACCGCGGGCAGTAGCGCCGCTGGCGAGCTGTTTCCGGCCGCATCGCTGCGCGCGATTCACCGCATCACGCAAGGGGTACCGCGGCTGATCAACGTGCTTAGCGATCGCGCGCTGCTCGGCGCCTACGTCGAAAATAGCCGCGTCGTGAGTCGCCGAATCGTTGACCACGCCGCACGCGAGGTATTCGCCGACGAGCCAGCCGCTCGGCGCTCCTGGCCTGCCGGCTGGCGCTGGGGCGCTCTCGCCGCCGGCTTGGCGATCATCGCCAGCCCGTGGCTCATCTTGCCGTCGTCTTCGACGCTCTTTCAAGGCATGGCGTCCGACCGGAAAGCTGACGTGGCGACACTCGCTGCCGTTGGCGAATCCGGGCCGCCGCTTTCCTCATCGCCCGGCAAGGAGTCAGCAGCATACCGTTCATTGCTCAAGCTATGGGATGTTGCCGGCGAAACGGCAGACTCGGCGGCAAGCGAAAAGGAAGCCTGCCTGGCGGCGTACCGATCCCACCTGCGCTGTTTAAGCGGAACCAACAAGAACTGGCAGCAGTTCAGCCAATTCAACCTGCCCGCCGTGCTGACGCTGCGCGGCGGCGATCAGCGCGAGATCCAGGCCCTGGTCGAATCGGTCAAGGCCGATCAGGCGAAGCTGCTGATCGATGGCCAGGCGGTGACGCTGACGCTTGGTCAACTGGCTTTTTACTGGACGGGCAAGTTCACCCTGCTCTGGCGGCCGCCGTCAGCCGAGCTCGCCGGCGGGCAACTGACGCAAAAGACGATGAACGAACTCATGAAAGCACCGCCGCCCTGGCTTCTTGAGCGGCTCGGAGCCGGCCACGGCAAGCGGCTTGCGCTGCGCCAGTTGATCGCCAATTTCCAGAGCCAGGCGGGAATCCAGAGCGACGGCGTGATCGGCCTGCAAACGCTGGTGATGCTCTCCAGATCAGCCGAAGACACACCCGCCCTGCAGCGTCAGTAAGGCACGAAACCGCCGTGCGCACACTCAGGAGCCGCCGTGGGGCACATTAAAGTGGCGATGATCCTGCTCTTGGCCTTGACGGCGTGCCTGCTGCTCTGGCCGCCGGGCAGAACGCTCGCCAGAAGGCTGCTGCGCGCCATGCTGTGGGCCTCGTGTCTGATGACCGCGAGCACCGGTGCGGTCATCCTCTGCGATAGCCGAGGAAGCCTGGTGGCGATCCTTGGCGGCGGTCTGCTGGTGGGCTTCAGTGTTTACGCGGCGCTGACCGCAAGATCGCTCGGCGCCAAGAACTAACCGACTGCCAGCTCAGTCAAGACGCGCCAGCGTCGCCAGAAAAGCCTCGACGTTCTGGAAGCCGACGACGCGAATGGTGTCGACTTGGCGCCCCTGCGCATCGAAAAAAACGATACCGGGCGGACCGAACAGTTTGAAACGCGCCAGCAGCGCCTGGTCGTCGGCCGAGTTGGCGGTGACGTCGGCCTGCAGCACCGTAAAGCCGGCGAGCTTCTGCTGCACGCGCGGGTCGGCAAAGGTCTCGCGCTCCATCTCCTTGCACGACACGCACCAGTCGGCGTAGAAATCGAGCATCAGCGGCTTGCCCGACGACTTGATTCGCGCATCGAGCTCGGCGAGCGAGGCGATGCGCTCGAAAGGCAGGCGCGAAGCTTCGCTGGCGGCAGCGCCACGCAGCCCGGCGAGCGGCTGCCAGGGATCCCTGGCGCCGGACAGTGCGCCGACCAGCAGCGCGGCGCCGGCGATCAGCATCACCACGCCGATGCCTTTCCAGAAATGCGCCCAGTTGCCGGCATGCGGCGGCAGCGGATCGATGGCCTTGAGGTAGATCGCCGGAACGATCAGCAGCAGCGCCCAGCCGGCCAACAGCGCGGCGACCGGAATCACCGGCGCGATCAACATCAGTGCGCTGGCCAGCAGGATCACGCCGAAGGCTTTCTTGACGGCGACCATCCACGCGCCGGACTTGGGCAACAGCGTCCCCGCCGAGACGCCGACGACGAGCAATGGAACGCCCATGCCCAGCGCCATGAAGAACAGCGCCAGACCGCCCTGCAGCGCGTCGCCGCTCTGCCCGATGTAGAGCAGGGCACCGGCCAGCGGCGCGGCGACGCAGGGGCCGACGATGATCGCCGAGAGCGCGCCCATCAACGCGACGCCGGGCAGCGAACCGCCCTTGATCTGCGCCGCCTCGTCCGAGACACTGCTTTGCAGAAAGGTCGGCAGTTGCAGTTCGTAGAAACCGAACATCGATAGCGCCAAGACGACGAAGATCAGCGCGAAGCCGCCGAGCACCCAGGAGTTTTGCAGCGACGACGAGAGCAGCGTACCCGACAGCCCGGCGGCGACCCCCGCCGCCGCGTAAGTCACCGCCATGCCGATGACGTAAGAGAGCGACAGCGCGAAGCCCCGACCATGCGACACGCCGTGCCCGTCGCGGCCGGCGCCGACGATGATTCCCGAGAGAATCGGCAGCATCGGGAAGACGCAAGGCGTCAGCGACAGCAGCAGGCCGAAACCGAAGAAACTCAGGACCACCAGCCACAGCTCGGAATTCTTGAGTAGTTGCGCGATGCGCCCCGATTCGTTACCGCTTGGCGAGTTCGGCGGCGTCGCGACCGCCGTCGAAGGATCGGGCAGTTCGACGCTGAGCGTCTGTTGCTGCGGCGGGTAGCAGACGCCCGCGTCGGCGCAGCCCTGCGAGCTGACGCTAAGCGTCAGCGGCAGCGTCCCCGAGCTGTTGCGCTCGACCGGCAGGCGAACCAGCACCTCACGATAATAGACCTCGACGGTACCGAAGGTCTCATCGACCTTCTGCAGGCCCTTGGGCAAGCTCGCCGCACCCAGTTGCACGCTCGCCGGATCGGCTGAAAAACGGAACTTGTCGCGGTAAAGATAGTAGCCTTTGGCGATTTCGAAGCGGACCACGATGGTCTGGCCGTCCGCCGCGATCGCGCTCGGCTTGAACGCCTGCGCCGGGGGCAACAGGTCGGCCGCCTGCGCCACACCGGCCAGCAGCAAAAACAGCGCCAACCAGCGCAGCAAGCGGCCGCTCACGGCATCGCCCACGGGTCGACCTGAGTTTCGGCGCCGATCCAGGCGAGACAGGAGGGCAAGCCACGCATCACCGGCAGCGCGATGATCTCGGGCGTCTGGTAGGGATGCTGGGCGACGATCGCCGCTTCGAGCGCGGCGTAGCGCGCCTCGCTGGTCTTGATCAGCAGCTGCACTTCGTCGGCGCGCTCGACCGCGCCCTGCCAGCGATAAACCGACTGGCACGGCGCCAGGATGTTGACGCAGGCCGCCAGCCGCTCGTCGACGAGCGCAACGGCCAGCGCTTGCGCGCTCGCCACGTCCGGCAGGGTGGTCAGTACCAGCAGCATTTTCATGCACCGATTTTACTCTGATCCGCATGCGCAAGTCGCCTCGCCAATCGTCTAGCGGGCGACGCTCCAGCGTTCGCTATCGCCGCCATGCGCAGCGCAGTCGGCCAGCACCAGACCAGGTAATGGCCGCCCAGTGGAGTCGAAAAAGCGGATCGCCAGCGCTCGGGCCGGCAAGCCCGCCGACAGGAATAGCTGTGGCGTAGCGTCGGTCGCATTGCTCAGCAGCACCGCCGGATGACGTGAAATCATCCCGGCCGGTTTCTCGCGCACCTCGGCCAAGAGCGCCGTCGGGGTCCCGGCGAGCAGGCTGGCGCTGACGCACAGACGGCCGTCGCGACGCGAACAGAGGCTGCTGACCGTCGCCAGGATCTGCCGCCCGTCGGCCGGCAGACGAATAACAAGCAGGCCCCGGAGGACCAGACGCGCGCCGTCGGCGGCGTTGCGCGTCAATTGCACTTGATCGTCGTCGCGGCTCACCAGCCGCCACAGTTCGGCGGCGCTATCGGCACCGGCCTCAAGCTCGCGTACGACGTGGCCGAACACCGCCAGCTGGTCGACGACCAGCTGACTGGCAAACGACGACGCCGCCTCGTCCTTGAGCGCTGTCCCGCCGAGCAGCCGATAGGCATTCTCCAGCCCCACGGCGAGCACGATCGATTCGCCTTGATCGGGTATCTCGGCGACACGCGGATCGCTCAGCCGATCGCCAAGCGTAGCGAGCAGGGCAGCACACTCGGCCGACGACAAGCCGCCGCCGAGCTTGAGGCTTTCCGGCGATTCGCCGCCGGCCAGCAAACGCCGTCGTTCGCGCATTTTGCGCAGCACCTTGCCGAGCGACAACCAGCGTGCGACGCCGACCGCAGTTCGCGGATCATGAAACGGCGCCGCTGACGACAGATCGAGCGCGAGCGCACACGACTCGGGCCCGGCCTCAAACATGCGCAGCACCTTGGCCTGTTCGCGCCAGCGCGAGAACCAGCGGCTGGTGGCCGCCAATTGTGCGCGCGAAAGCGAAGACGGACGCGCCAGATGCAGCAGCAAGGCCATGGCATATTGGCCACTGACCGTCGATTCGAATGTTTCCCTGAGCAACGGATCGGCAAGCGGCACACGCGTGATTCCCAGCGCTTCGGCAGCGGTCCACAGCGAGTGCGCGACAGTCCAGAAATCATCGTCGAGCTCGCCGCCGGCGACGTAACAGCTCATCTGTTCCCGGCGCAGGCACGAGAGCGCACGATGCGCGACCAGGGCACTCTGATCGACAATCGCCGGATCGTTTTCAAGAGCAGCGGAGAGGCAGTGCAGATAGGCCAGCGCACAGGCACGCCACAGCCTTCGCGTCTGATCGAAGGCCAGCTGTTCGGCAGGCAGCAGCGGCAAGGCCTTGTGCTCGAAGCGGCGCAGGCTTTCGCCGCTGACCGCAAACACGGCCTGGCGCAGCGCTTCGAGACTGGCGAAGCGCTGGCGCGGCGCCACGCGGCAGGCGTTGAAGGCTTCGATCTGCACCAGTAGACTGGACAGCATGGCCACCGCGTTGGCTTGCGGTTGCCCGGCAAGCCAGCGCGCCGCGCTGTCGGAATCGAAGAATGCCGCCTCGTTCTCGGCGTGCGTTGGCGGCACGAAAGACCAGTTCACGACGCCCGCGCTTCTACGCGCGGCCTCGGCACGAGGGGGCCGTGGCCGCTGGTAGCCCGTTCACGGACCGCCGGAGACTTACTTGTTGGGGTTTTCGCACAGTTCGAGCAACACGCCGCGCGTCGCCTTCGGATGCACGAAGGCGATGTTGAGGCCTTCGGCGCCCTTGCGCGGCGTCTTGTCGATCAACTGCGCGCCCTTGCCTTCGAGTTCGGTGAGGTTGGCTTGCAGCCCCTCGACGGCGACCGCGACGTGATGGACGCCCTCGCCCTTCTTCTCGATGAACTTGCCGATCGGACCTTCCGGGTCGGTCGATTCGAGCAGTTCGATTTTGGATTGGCCGATCTTGAAGAAAGCGGTACGCACCTTCTGTTCCTTGACTTCTTCAATGGCATAGCATTTGAGGCCGAGCTGCTTTTCCCAGAACGGGATCGCCTCTTCGAGGCTCTTGACGGCGATACCGATGTGTTCGATGTGCGACAGGTTCATTGCGTTTCCTTTGGATGATGATGCAAAAAAGAAGAATTATCCTGCAAAAAAACGGTCTTGGGGGTCGATCCGAGCTCAAATCATGCGCTTGCCGCGTTGCGCAGCGCGTCGCTAGACGTCATTTGCGCAATGACCAGACGAGCATCGCGACGCCGATCACGATCATCGGTAGCGACAGCCACTGCCCCATGCTGATCACCTCCGAAAGACCGAAGATTCCCGCATCGGGCGTGCGGAAATATTCGGCGACAAAGCGCAGACTGCCGTAACCGATCAGAAAAGCCCCCGAGGCAGCACCGCGCGGACGCGCGCCGCGCGCAAAAAACCACAGCACGACGAACAGCAGCAGCCCCTCAAGGCATGCCTGGTAGAGCTGCGACGGGTGGCGCGGCAGATTATCGACCTGCGGAAAGACCATCGCCCAGGGCAGCGCCGGGTCGCAGACGCGCCCCCACAACTCGCCGTTGATGAAGTTGCCGATGCGACCGGCAGCGAGGCCCAGCGGCACCAGCGGCGCGATGAAGTCGGTGATCTCGAGCCAGGCGCGCCCGTTCTTGCGCGCGTAGAGCGCCATCGCCACCAGCACGCCGAGGAAGCCGCCGTGAAACGACATGCCGCCTTTCCACACCGCGACGATGTCGAGCGGATGCGAAAAATAATAGCCCGGCTCGTAGAACAGCACCTGCCCCAAACGTCCGCCGACGATCACGCCGAGCACGCCGTAGAACAGCAGGTCGTCGAGCTGGGCGACGGTCCAGCCGCTCTGTGCAAGCTGCGGCTGGCTTTCGATGCGCCGCTTGCCGAGCCACCAGAACTGCAAAAAGGCCGCCAGATACATCAGGCCGTACCAACGAATTGCCAACGGGCCAAGCGAAATCGCGATGGGGTCGAACTGCGGGTGGATTAACACGGGCTAAACACCTCGGTGGGTTTCGGCTAGAATCAACATTCTATCGCGCCAAGCTTGGCCGCCCCTTATTTTGGAGATTCACATGCCTGAATATCGTTCCCGCACGTCGACCCACGGCCGCAACATGGCCGGCGCCCGCTCGCTTTGGCGCGCGACCGGAATGAAGGACGGCGATTTCGGCAAGCCAATCATTGCGGTCGTCAATTCCTTCACGCAGTTCGTTCCCGGCCACGTGCACCTCAAGGACATGGGCCAACTGGTCGCCGCCGAGATCGAGCGGGCCGGCGGAATCGCCAAGGAATTCAACACCATCGCCGTCGACGACGGCATCGCCATGGGCCACGACGGAATGCTCTATTCGCTGCCGTCGCGCGACCTGATCGCCGACTCGGTCGAATACATGGTCAACGCGCACTGCGCCGACGCCATGATCTGCATCTCGAACTGCGACAAGATCACGCCGGGAATGCTGATGGCGGCGATGCGCGTCAACATCCCGACCATCTTCGTTTCGGGCGGGCCGATGGAAGCCGGCAAGTACAAGGCGCCGAGCGGTCAGATCATCCACCTCGACCTCGTCGATGCGATGGTCAAGGCCGCCGACAGCAGCGTCTCCGACGCCGAACTCGACGAAATCGAGCGCTCGGCGTGTCCGACCTGCGGCTCGTGTTCGGGAATGTTCACCGCCAATTCGATGAACTGCCTGACCGAAGCGCTGGGCTTCTCGTTGCCCGGCAACGGTACTCTGGTCGCCACGCACGCCGACCGCAAGCAGCTTTTCCTCAAGGCCGGCCGGCAAATCGTCGAGCTGTGCAAGCGCTACTATGAACAAAACGACGGCTCGGTGCTGCCGCGCGCGATCGGCTCGTTTGAAGCCTTCGAAAACGCCATGACGCTCGACGTGGCGATGGGCGGATCGACCAATACCGTGCTGCACCTCTTGGCCACCGCGCAGGAGGCCGGCGTCAATTTCACCATGGCCGACATCGACCGTCTGTCGCGCAAGGTCCCCTGCCTGTGCAAGGTCGCTCCGGCAACCGACAAATATCACGTCGAGGACGTGCATCGCGCCGGCGGAATTTTCGGCATCCTCGGCGAACTCGACCGCGCCGGCTTGCTGCACCGCAACGTGCCGACGGTCCATGCCAGGACGCTCGACGATGCGCTGGCGACCTGGGACAGCATGCGCGCCCACGACCTCAAGGTCTCTACTTTCTACAAGGCGGCGCCCGGCGGCGTACCGACGCAGACCGCGTTCTCGCAGGACAAACGTTTTCCGGAACTCGACCTCGACCGTACCCACGGCTGCATTCGCGACCGCGCCAACGCTTACTCGCAGGAAGGCGGCCTGGCGGTGCTCTACGGTAATATCGCGCTCGATGGCTGCATCGTCAAAACGGCAGGCGTCGATGAAAGCATCTGGGAATTTTCCGGAAGAGCCCGAATCTTCGAAAGCCAGGACGACTCGGTCAAAGCGATTCTCGCCGACGAGATCGTCGCCGGCGACGTCGTCGTGATCCGCTACGAAGGCCCCAAAGGCGGGCCCGGCATGCAGGAGATGCTCTACCCGACCTCCTATCTGAAATCCAAGGGAATGGGCAAGGCCTGCGCGCTGCTCACCGACGGGCGCTTCTCCGGCGGCACTTCAGGACTGTCGATCGGCCACGTCTCGCCGGAAGCCGCCGAGGGCGGCGCCATCGGCCTGATCGAGGAAGGTGACACCATCGAAATCGATATTCCCAACCGAAAAATTCACCTGGCCGTCAGCGGCGAGGTGCTCAAGACGCGCCGCGCGGCGATGGAAGCCAGGGGCGATGCCGGCTGGCAACCGGCAGAACCGCGCCCACGCGTCGTCTCCAAGGCGCTGCAGGCCTACGGTCTGATGGCCACCTCGGCGGCCACCGGCGCCGTGCGCGACCTCTCCCAACTCAAGCGGCGCTGATGGCACGCTGATGTCACTTTCGCTCTGGCTCGGCTTTCTCGCCGCCGCGATCCTGATCGCCGTTTCGCCCGGCCCGGGCGCCGCCGCGTCGATGAGCGCCGGGCTGCGCTACGGCTACTGGGCGGCGCTGCGCCTGATCCTCGGCCTGCAAAGCGCGCTACTCATCCAGATCACCGTCGTCGCCGCCGGCCTCGGCGCGCTGCTCGAAACGTCGGCGCTGGCCTTTGATATCGTCAAGCTCTGCGGCGCCGCCTACCTGATCTGGCTCGGCGTCCAGAAGTGGCGCGCCAGGCCACCGGCGATCGACGAAACCACCCAACAACTGACGCAGCGTGGCCTGTTCATCGAGGGTTTGCTGGTCAACCTCACCAACCCCAAGGCGATCGTCTTCATCGCCGCGCTGACGCCGCAGTTCGTCGACCCGGCGCGCCCGCAGGCGCTGCAATTTCTGATCATCGGCCTGACCATGTGCAGCGTCGATACGCTGGTGATGTCGTGCTATGCGCTGCTCGCTACGCGCCTGGGCCGCTGGCTGCACGCGCCGAACGCCTGGCGCGCGCAGAACCGCCTGTTCGGCGGCGTCTTCGTCGGCGCCGGGGTGTTGCTGGCGAGTTCCGGGCACTATTGACGGGCACGCCGGTCAACGCCTTGGCGGCGCGACCTGCGACGCTGGCGGCCGGCACGCCAAACTTGAGATTGATCAGCAAACTGGAATATGATCGCCCGACGGGCAATACTCTTTCATCAACGGAGACACAGAATGAAGACCCTACCCCTAACCCTTCTGGTCGCCGCCGGACTGTTGTCGGCTGGCGCGGCACAGGCCGACGAGGCGCTGGCCAAGGCCAAGAACTGCCTGGCCTGCCATACCGTCGACAAAAAGATCGTTGGTCCGGCATACAAGGAGGTCGCCAAAAAATACGCCGGCCAGAAGGATGCCGAAGCCAAGCTCGTTGAAAAGGTCCTCAAGGGCGGCAAGGGTTCCTGGGGCGAAGTTCCAATGCCGCCGAACACGACGGTCAAACCCGAGGAAGCGACCAAGCTGGTCAAGTGGATTCTCAGCCTCAAGTAAGGCCTGACCTCTCCCCAGAAAGACCGGATTGCCGGTCTTTTTTTTGCTTTGACGGCCCCGAACCCATCACCAAACCGGTGCGCCTCGCCGAAAACGACGCACCAAACCTGTGCAAATAGTTCGTATGCCGGGAACAAGCGCTGTTCCGATCTTGTCGAATCTCCCGGGATGACCGGGGAAAAGCGTGCTTCCCGGGAGATCCCAGCTCGCCTGCGCTTCGGCGGACTCGGGCACGCTTAGTGCTTACACTCCTTTCGTTATCCATTCAAGCCCGATTTTCCGGCGATCTTCGGCGGCCAGTCAGCCTGACTGCCGGCCAAGCCGGGCTCTTTTAATTCTCACCGCATCCGGAGGTAATTGAACATGTCGTATTCGCGAATTCCCAGCATCACGCTTGCTATCGCCGCCGCCATCGCCATGCTCGGCTGTGGTCAGAAAGAAGAGCCAAAGGCGGCGCCCGCCCCGGCCGCCCCGGCCGCCGCAGCCCCCGCCGCCCCGGCGCCGACGCCCGAGGTCACCGTCAAGCTCGGCCACGTCGCTCCGCTCACCGGCCCACAAGCCCACCTCGGCAAAGACAACGAGAATGCCGCACGCATGGCGATCGACGAACTCAACACCAAGGCGATCGAGATCGGTGGCGCCAAGGTCAAGTTCGAACTCGTTCCCGAAGACGACCAGGCCGATCCGAAACAGGGAACCATCGTCGCGCAGAAACTGGTCGACGCCAAAGTCGCCGGCGTCGTTGGCCACCTCAACTCGGGAACGACGATTCCCGCGTCGAAAATCTATTTTGACGCCGGAATTCCGCAGATCTCGCCTTCGGCGACCAATCCGAAGTACACTCAACAAGGCTTTGCCACCACCTTCCGCGTGATGGCCAACGACGTTCAGCAAGGCAAGGTGCTCGGCGAATACGCCGCCAAACAATTGGCAGCCAAGACCGTCGCCATCATTGACGACCGCACGGCGTACGGCCAGGGTCTGGCCGACGAGTTTGAGAAATCGGCGGTCGCCGCCGGCGCCAAGATCAGCACGCGCGAATTCACCAACGACAAGGCGACCGACTTCGCCGCGATCCTGACCAAGATCAAGTCGAAAAAAGTCGACCTGATCTTCTTCGGCGGCATGGACGCGCAGGGCGGACCGATGGTCAAGCAGATGAAGTCGCTCGGCGTCAAGGGCAAGTTCCTGACCGGCGACGGCAGTTTCACGCCGGAGTTCATCAAGCTCGCCGGCGCCGCCAGCGAAGGTCAGTACGCTTCACTGCCAGGCGTTCCGCTTGATCAGATGCCCGGCGGCAAGGCCTTCGGCGACGCATTCACCAGCAAGTACGGCCCGATCCAGCTCTACGCGCCCTACGTCTACGACGCCGTGATGGTCATGGCTGACGCCATGAAGCGCGCCAACTCGGTCGACTCGGCCAAGTTCCTGCCTGAGATCGGCAAGACCGACTACCAGGGTGTTTCGGCCAAGATCCAGTTCGACGACAAGGGCGATCTCAAGGGCGGCGCGATCAGCCTCTACCAAGTCAAGGACGGCAAGTGGGAGTACCGCGAAACGATCGGCGGCGCCGCGCCGGCCGAAGCGGCAGCGCCGGCCGCGGAAGCGAAGAAGTAAGCGCGTCGCGCACAAGACAAACGGCACCCGCGGGTGCTGTTTGTTTTTCGAACCAACCAATTGGCATAATTCCAGAAAGCACAGTTCAAACCACAACGACATGCCCCGCAGGAAATACCCTTGGGGTACAACGGACACAACGAGCAGACCGAAGATCCTTGGCTATTAGCGGCTTTGTGACTCGCCTTGTGGGTGATCGATCAATACACTGCAAGCGATTGGTTTTTCTTCGTGATCGTTGTGCTCGTTGTGGTCAACTGAGTTATTCAGGACAAATTCAGGTAATCGACAGCGATGGATATCTTCATCCAGCAGATCATCAACGGCCTGGTGCTGGGCAGCATCTACGCGCTGGTCGCACTCGGCTACACGATGGTCTACGGCATCATGGGACTGATCAACTTCGCGCACGGCGAGGTGGTGATGATCGGCGCGATGGTCGCGCTGACCGTCATCAAACTGCTCGCCGCCAGCGGCCTGCCGGTGTATCTCGTGGTGCTGATCGCGCTGATTGCCGCCTCCGCGGTCTGCATGGCCGTCGGCTACTCGATCGAGCGAATCGCCTATCGGCCGCTGCGGCGAGCACCCAAGCTGGCGCCGCTGATCACCGCGATCGGCGTTTCGATCGTCTTGCAGAACCTCGCGATGCTGATCTGGGGCAGAAACTATCACGCCTTTCCGCCGATTCTGCCGACCGCCCAGTTTGACATCCTGGGCGCGACGATTACCACCGTGCAGGTCGCCATCGTGCTGATCGCCGCGCTGCTGATGGCCGTGTTGATCGCGCTGATCGACCATACGCGCCTCGGCCGCGCCATGCGCGCGACGTCCGAGAACCCGCCGATCGCCCAGTTGATGGGCGTCAACATCAACCAGATCATTTCGCTGACCTTCATCATCGGCTCGGCGCTGGCCGCCGTCGCCGGACTGATGGTCAGCGCCAACTACTCGATCGCGCACTACTACATGGGCTTCATGCTCGGTCTCAAGGCATTCACCGCGGCGGTGCTCGGCGGCATCGGCAACATCGCCGGCGCGGTGCTCGGCGGCCTGCTGCTCGGCCTGATCGAATCGCTCGGCGCCGGTTACATCGGCGACCTGACCGGCGGCTTCCTGGGCAGCAACTACCAGGACATCTTCGCCTTCTTCGTGCTGATCGGCGTTCTCGTCTTCCGCCCGTCGGGACTGATCGGCGAACGCGTCTCGGAGCGCGCATGATGACGCTGACACTCGAATCACTGCGTCACGACAAACGCGCGGCCATCCTTGCCACCGTACTCATGGGCATCGTACTCGCCGCCTTCCCGTTCATGATCGGCAGCACGCTCGGCAACTCCTGGCTGCGCATCATCGACTTTGCGATGCTCTACATCATGCTGGCGCTCGGCCTGAACATCGTCGTCGGCTTCGCCGGCCTGCTCGACATGGGCTACATCGCCTTTTATGCGGTCGGCGCCTATCTCTACGCGCTGCTCGCCAGCCCGCACTTCGGACTGCACCTGCCGATCTGGCTGATCATCCCGGCCGGCGCCGCGCTCGCCGGGCTGTTCGGCGCGTTACTCGGCGCGCCGACGCTGCGCTTGCGCGGCGACTACCTGGCGATCGTCACGCTCGGCTTCGGCGAGATCGTCCGCATCTTCATGAACAACCTCAACTCGCCGATCAACATCACCAACGGACCGCAGGGGATCTCGGGAATCGACCCGATCCACCTTTCCGGAGTCACGCTGGCCAAGCCGCTGTCTGTGCTCGGCTTCACCGTACCTTCGCTGCACGCCTACTACTATTTGTTCCTGGCGCTCGCGCTGCTCATCGTCTTCGTCACCATCCGCCTGGAAAACTCCCGAATCGGCCGCGCCTGGGTCGCCATCCGGGAGGACGAGGTCGCCGCCAAGGCCTGCGGCATCAACACGCGCAACATCAAGCTCTTGGCCTTCATCATGGGCGCCAGCTTCGGCGGCGTCGCCGGCGGTTTGTTCGCCGGGTTCCAGGGCTTCGTCAGCCCCGAATCGTTCAACCTGATGGAATCGGTGATGGTGCTGTGTATGGTGGTGCTCGGCGGTATGGGCAACATCCCCGGCGTGATCCTCGGCGGCGTGCTGCTCACCATCCTGCCCGAGATCTTCCGCCACGGCGCTGGCCCGGTGCAGATGGCGGTTTTCGGCAAAATCCTGCTCGACCCCGAGGCGCTGCGCATGCTGCTCTTCGGACTCGCGCTGATCGTCGTCATGCTCTACCGTCCCGCCGGAATCTGGCCATCGACGACGCGCCGGCGCGAATTCCGCGGCGAGTCGACCGACGTGCTCAAGGAGGGCGAATGATGAGTGACAACCTGCTCGAAGCGCGTTCCATCGCCAAGCATTTCGGCGGCGTCAAGGCGCTTTCCGACGTCTCGCTGTCGATCCGGAAAGGCGAGATCTACGGACTGATTGGCCCCAACGGCGCCGGCAAGACGACTTTCTTCAACGTGCTCACCGGCCTCTACCATCCCGACGGCGGCGAACTCGTGTTCGCCGGCGAGAAGCTCCAGGCCAGCGCGCCGCATCTGGCCGCCAAGTGCGGAATCGCGCGAACCTTCCAGAACATCCGGCTGTTCGGCAATATGAGCGCGATGGAGAACGTCATGGTCGGTCGCCACGTGCGAACGCACGCCGGCGTCATCGGCGCCGTGCTGCACGACCGGCGAACGACGCGCGAGGAAGCGGCGATCCGGCGGCGCGCCGAAGAGCTGCTGCATTACGTCAATATCGCCGACCGTGCCGACGATCTCGCACGCCACCTGTCGTACGGCGACCAGCGGCGGCTCGAAATCGCTCGCGCGCTGGCCACCGACCCCAAGCTCTTGGCGCTCGACGAACCGGCGGCGGGAATGAACGGCACCGAAACCGAAGGCCTGCGCACGCTGATCGAGGGAATCCGCAGCGACGGAATCACCGTGCTGCTGATCGAGCACGACGTCAAACTGGTGATGGGCTTGTGCGACCGCGTCGCGGTGCTCGACTACGGCGAAAAAATCTGCGAAGACATCCCGTCGGTCGTGCAAAAAGATCCCAAAGTCATCGAAGCTTATCTGGGAGGCAGCATTGCTTGAGGTAACCGGACTACGCGTCGCCTATGGCGGCATTCAGGCGGTGCGCGGCATCACCTTTCACGTCAATGACGGCGAGATGGTCGCGCTGATCGGCGCCAACGGCGCCGGCAAAACCAGCACGCTCAAGGCGCTGGCACGCCTGCTCAACGCCGCCGGCGGCAGCGCGCGTTACGCCGGCCGCGAGATTTCGGCGCTGGCGCCGCATCAGCTGATTTCCGAAGGTATCGCGCTGGTCCCCGAGGGGCGCGGCGTCTTCCCGCGCATGTCGATCGTCGAAAACCTGCTGATGGGCGCCTACATCCGCGACGACAAGGCCGCCATCGCCGCCGACCAGGATCATGTGTTCTCGCTCTTTCCGCGCCTCAAGGAACGCGCGCAGCAGCTCGCCGGGACGCTCTCGGGCGGCGAGCAGCAGATGCTGGCGATCGGCCGCGCGCTGATGAGCCGCCCCAAGCTGCTGCTACTCGACGAACCGTCGATGGGGCTCGCGCCGCTGATGGTGCAGAAAATCTTCGAGGTGATCCGTACCGTCGCCGACGAAGGGATGACCGTTCTGCTCGTCGAACAGAACGCCAAGCTCGCGCTCGAAGTGAGCCAGCGCGCCTACGTCATGGAAAGCGGCGAAATCACGCTCACCGACGACTCGTCGAAACTGCTGGAAAATCCCAGGGTACGCGAGGCTTATCTGGGCGAGTAGCCCCCTCCAAACCAAAGGCCGTAACTACCACTGCAATGATACGGGCACTTATCCGTTCGTCCTGAGCTTGTCGAAGGATCCGTTCGTCCTGGAACGGTCGAAGGATCCGTTCGTCCTGGAACGGTCGAAGGATGAACGGGCCAGACGCGATACCTCAGCCCAATCGCCACGCATCATTGCTTCTTTCTTCTTTCGGCCCCAACCCTTGATTTGGCGCTCAGCAGCAAGCGCTTCTGCCCGGGAAGAAAATTCTTGAGAGAACACCCATTCGAGAGGTCGCCGGCTGAAAGTGTAGCAACTTGGAATTGCGCCAGTCAGATGTTGATCAATCCGGCGCTCAATGCTGTCCGTATGGCCGGTGTAATAGCTTCCATCGGAACAGCGCAGGATGTAGACGTAGAAGCTCACGGTATCTCCTTGCGTCCCCTTCAGTGGTTCGACAAGCTCACCACGAACGGCTTAAGCGGACCGTATTCCCCCCTTCGCCTTGCCCAGCCGAACGCTCATCCAGAAGCTGCTGCCCTGTCCCGGCGCGCTGTCGACACCGACCTCGCCGCCCATCAACAGCGCGATGCGCCGGGTCAGCGCGAGTCCCAGGCCGGTGCCGCCGTAAGTGCGCGTGGTTGAACTGTCGCCCGGCGCGAAGACCTGGAACAATTGCTGTTGCTGCTCGGCGGACAGACCGATGCCGGTGTCGCTGACCGCAAAGCGCAGGGCGTAGCTGTCTTCGTTTTCTTCGACGACTCGCCCCTTGAACACGATGCCGCCGCGTTCGGTAAATTTCTGCGCGTTGGCGAGGTAATTGACCAGCGCCTGGCAAAGCCGCATCGAATCACCGTGCAGCACCGGCGGCAGACCGGCAAGGTCGACGTGCAGCGCCAGCCCCTTGGCGCGGATGCTGTTGCCAACCAGCACGTCGATCGACGCCAGCAGGTCGGCGAGGCGAAAATCGCGTTGTTCGAGGACGATCTTGCCGGCGTCGATCTTGGCCAGGTCGAGGATGTCGTTGATCAGGGTAATCAGGTGGCGTCCCGCGGCGTCGATCTTGTCGAGCTTCGCGGCCTGCTCGGCGCTCACGCCGCTGCGCCGCAGTATGTGCGTCATTCCCAGGATGGCGTTCATCGGCGTGCGGATCTCGTGGCTCATATTGGCGATGAACGAGCTCTTGGCGCGGTTGGCGGCGTCGGCGGCGTCGCGCGCCGCGGCCAGCTCGGCGGTGCGCGCGAAAACCAGCGCTTCGAGATGTTGGCGATGACACGCAAGTTCATCGTCCAAGCGCTTTTTCTCGCTGGTGTCGGCATGCGTCATGCGCAGCGTGTAGCCGGATTCACCAGGATCGCGGCCCTCGACGCGCAGGCAACTTACTTGCACCTGGCGGTCGGCTATGCCCAGCGCGAGTTCAAACGATTGCAGACCGCCGCGAATCATCACGCCCGAAAATTTGTGCTGCCAGCGGTCGACTTCGGCAGCAGCGACGAAACGATCGAAACGCTGATTTTTGAGTCGTCCGCGGTCCACGCCGAGCAGCGTCGCGGCGGTGATGTTGGCATCGATGACGACGCCGCTGCAGTCCACCGTCAGGTAGCCGACCGGCGCCAATTCGTAGAGGTCAAGATAGCGGTCGCGCGATTGTTCGAGCGCCAGCTGCGCCTGACGCAGCGCTTCGTTCTGCAGCCCCAGCTCGATCTGATGCACGCGCAGTTCGCGCAGCAGATGATCGGCTGACGGCAAGTCGCTCGACGCATCGGGCGGCGATTCGCCGAGCAGGCGCACCTCGGCGTCGGTTCTCAATTTCTGGCGTGGTGAAAGCTGCGCATCATGGCTCATGGCGATTCTCCAAACGCCGTGCCGAACCGCGCACAGCTACGTCGGGTGCCGCCGTGTCGACCTGCACTGCGGCGACCCCATGCCGCGCAACGATACCTCAATTTCGCCCATGACAAAAGGATTTACTTACTTGCCACACGCATTGTTTTACACCCTAGACGCCAGTCGTAGCTGGCCTACCAGCCTCGCTTTCACGTAATGTCGGAATCGAGCTTTCGGCCGCGGCGCTTCTTGCCGCTGAGGTCTTCCTTGACCGCCACATAGTGACTGATGCGTCCGTCCGGTTGGCGCAGCGGGGTGATGATCGCCGACTCGACGTATTCGCTGCCGTCCTCGCGCCGGTTGATGAAATCGCCCTTCCAGTGACGCCCGTGGGTCAGCGCGTCCCACAGCTCGGCATAGGTTTCGCGTGGTGTCTTGCCCGACTGCAGGATGCTCATATTGCGTCCGATCAGCTTCTCGCGCGAATAACCGGCGATGCGGACAAAGGCTTCGTTGACGTATTCGATCTCGCCCGCGAGGTTGGTGATGACGATGCTCTCCGGACTCTGCTCGACGGCCAGCGAAAGCTTGCGCAATAGGTCCTCGCTGGCGTAGCGCCCGCTGACGTCGGTCAGCGTCAGGCGCAGCATCGGGCCGACGTCGGAATCCACGCGCGCCCCGTGCACCTGGACCTGGCGCGCGAAGCTCGCAGCCTCGGCGTTGTTGAGCGCCAGTTCGAAGGCACAGCGCCCGCCGCGCGTCATGACCGCGGCGAACTGGTGCTGCCAAAGCGCCTGATCGGCGCCGGCGACAAAGCGCTCGAAGCGGTGGTCGAGCAGTTGCTTGCGCGCCATGCCGAGCAAGCTCGCAGCGGCGATATTGGCTTCCGCGATCAGGCCGCTGCGCGTCAGCGTCAGATAGCCGACCGGCGCCAGGTCATAGAGCTCGACGTAGCGGTCGCGCGCCTGTTCAAGCGCGAGCTGCGAGGCGCGCAGCGCCTCGTTCTGCATTTCCAGCTGGATCTGGTGCACGCGCAGCTCGTAGAGCAGCTCTTCGGCGCTGCGCGACTCAGCGGACACGGCAGCCGGCGGCTCGCCGGCAAGCCAGGCTTCGGCAGCGGCGCGAAACGGGGGGAGTGATTTTTCCTGGCTCATGGCGACGCTCCTGAGGGCACCGCCAAACGATACTCCATCTTGCCCCTGTTCGATAAGGGGCTTTCGTTTGGGCAATGGCCGACTGTTTCTCGGACCGATGCGCCCAGTTCCGCCTTGATGGCGGGGTACTTCTTCTTGTCTTGCCAAGAAGAAGTACCCAAGAAGAAATCGCGCCCGCTGCGTCGCCCGGCTACGCCGGGTGCTCTGCGCTGCTCGACGCCGCAGAGGGCAAAACAAAAGGCAACACGAATCAACCGCAAGCGGCAACACTGCCGCCCTGTGGGTTCCCCCTGTGGAGCGCCGAGCAACACAGGGCAGCAGGGGGAAGTCGGCAAGCACTGTTTGAGCCCCGTAGGCCCCGAGTTGCGCAGCCGCGCCCTGAGCGAGGCAACGCATCGCGAGGAAGTACTCCT